>SMEO01000203.1_pt1 | contig 11528 bp, 11 predicted proteins | sample 2456251 | NCBI WGS metagenome assembly SMEO01 (sample SAMN10132594, study PRJNA489261) | soil metagenome | isolation source: day1 control-silt loam soil ammended | place: USA | reverse complement strand
CTTTTTTAATAGTGTGTACTCACTTAAAACTTACGTTGGCGCTTTGTTTTGTTCAGTTTTCAAAGAGCAATCATTTATCGTTTCTCTCAGAAGCGACTTAACTAATATATCATTTATATTAACCAATGTCAACTTCTTTTTTTTATTTCTTCTTCTCGAAAAAATTTGTTTAATCGCATTAGCGAACTTTTCTATAATATCAACTAATTAAGCATAAGTCAATAAGCATATTAATTTTTTCTAAAATAAAAAAAGAACCTAAGCTATACCTAGATTCTTTAAATAACCCAATAATCAATGGCAGCTAGTGCTACTACACCAGGAATTCCTAATAAACCAGCTACTGCTGAAGTAACAAAATTAATAGGTACATGTATTCCCACCTGATTACCCAATGTATTTAGAAAAAAGAGAAAGACCGCTCCGATAATCAGTTTTATTATTCCTTGGCCCAACAATCTAATTGGTCTTAATGGTGCACCAATAATAAGCAATAATAAGATTAACCCAGCGATTACTGCAACAAATACTACTGGTTCCAAGCTTCACCCTCCTTTTTTTTGCTTGTACCATATCATATGAGAGGACCGATGCATTAAGAACTCTGTAGAATTTAAAAAAGACTATAAGAATTCTCCTATAGTCCGATGAACTAATTATCTTTTTATCATGACTTTTCTTTTTTTTGCCTCTTTAAATAAATAGAAATACTTTACTTCGGCTATTTTTGTAAAAATGATGGCTTCTTCTGACGGATCTACACTTCTTTCAAGTAAAGATTTTTGATTAAACCAATTTCTTTTTAAAGTTTCAAGCTGTTGAATTAATTTTACATCGTGTTCATTTCTTAATCGATGTTTTTGACTAAAGAACATTAGAAGCCCTCCATCCGTCCTTAAATTTCTCTTCTTCCTTCAATAGCTTTAGATAAGGTTACTTCATCTGCATATTCCAAATCTCCACCCACTGGCAGACCATGGGCAATTCTAGTGACCTTAATGCCTGATGGCTTTAAAAGTCTAGAAATATACATAGCAGTTGCTTCTCCTTCAATATTTGGATTCGTCGCTAAAATAACCTCTTGAACCGTTTCATCCTGAAGGCGTTTCAGTAAGTCAGGAATATTAATATCTTCTGGACCAACTCCATCCATCGGAGAGATACATCCATGTAATACATGATATAACCCATTAAATTCCCGCATCTTTTCCATGGCAATAACATCTTTCGGGTCTTGTACCACACAAATGATATCACGGTCTCTGCGTGGATCTTCACAAATCACGCATGGATCCTGATCTGTTATATGCCCGCACACCGAACAGAATGATAGATTTCTCTTTGCATTAATTAATGCTTTAGCAAAATCTAAAACAGTATCTTCCTTCATCCCTAATACAAAAAAAGCAAGTCTTGAAGCTGTTTTTGGACCAATACCCGGCAATTTCATAAAGCTATCAATTAGCTTTGAAATTGGTTCTGGATAATACATATAATTCCTCCTATCTGTAGAGAGGTTAACTCTAAAGTATAAAAGAAACCTCCATAACGGAAGTTTCTTTTATCACTTTAGAACAGGCCCGGTATGTTCATCCCTTTAGTAAATTGCCCCATTGTTGAGTTTGCCAATTCATCCGCTTTCTTTAAAGCATCATTTGTTGCAGCAAGTACTAAATCTTGTAACATTTCGATATCATCTGGATCAACTACTTCCGGTTTAATCGTTACTTCCACGATTTCTTTGTGACCAGTCACAACAACTGTCACCATGCCACCGCCAGCAGTACCCTCAATTTTCTTTTCGCCAAGCTCTTCTTGTGCCTCAGCCATTTTCTTTTGCATTTTTTGCATTTGTTTCATCATATTTTGCATGTTACCACCGCGCATACCCATTTTTTGTACCTCCACATTATTTTTTAATTTCCAGCAAATCATCACCAACTAATTTTCGGGCTTCTGCTATAAAAGGATCTTCTTCTTTTATGTCTGTTTCTTCTGAACCATCAAGTTGCTGTGTTGAGATGAAATCCTCTCGTAATTGTTGCCACTGACTCTCTGGTACTCCTACCATCTCCATGCGTCGACCTGTAAGTTGCTGTGTAATTGTAGCAATAGCGCCAGTGAATCGGCTATTTTCCATTGCCATTTGGCAATGAATATCATATTTAAATTTTACCACAAATGCTCCTTCAGACGCAGCAACAGGTTCTGCTTCAGATAATAAAGCAGCTAATGATTTTAAATTTTGTTGTGCTAATTGCTCAAACATTTCCCCCCAACGACTTTTGACCATTTGTAAATCTGGTTTTGTCGCATGTTTTAGGATTTGATTGATCTTGCCTGCTGGTGCTTTATATGTTTTCTTAGGCATCCTTTGATTCTTAGATTGGACAGTAACTTTTTCCGTACTTGCAGTTGCTAATCCATTACGTTGTAGGTCTTGTAATTGGTGCTCTAATCCTTCTATTTTAGAAAGAAGCTGTTGAACTTCTGTATGATCTACTTGAGCATTCTGTTGTGTATTACATAATTTCACAAGCGCTACTTCTAATAAAATTCTCGGATGATTAGTCCATTTCATATCCTGTTGGGTTTTGTTAAAGCTCTCAATCATTTGATAGATTGTATCTCTAGAAATGATTTTAGACAATTCCTTGAATTGTGAATCAATCAGTACTCGCTCAAATGTATCAGCAAAACTAGGAGCTGCTTGATATAACAGCATATCGCGGAAATAATAAATCATATCTTCTATGAAACGTGCAGGATCTTTTCCCATTGCTAATAATTCATCGAGGACTTGGAGCGAGCCGGCGACATCCTTTTCGTAAATCGTCTTAGCTAATCGACTTAAGAAAGACTGTGATACTGATCCTGTCACGGTTAGTGCATCTTCAACCGATACTCTCTCAGAGCTAAACGAAATGGCCTGATCAAGCAAACTAAGCGCGTCACGCATACCACCTTCAGCTGCTCGTGCAATTATATGTAACGCCTGCTCATCGCACACGATTCCTGTTTCATTTATTATTTGTGACATTCTTCCCACAATATCTTTAGGTTGAATGCGTTTAAAATCAAAACGCTGACACCGTGAAATAATGGTTAAAGGAATTTTATGCGGCTCCGTTGTTGCCAATATAAAAATTACATGTTTAGGCGGTTCTTCCAATGTTTTTAACAAAGCATTGAAGGCACCTTGAGATAGCATATGCACTTCATCAATTATATACACTTTAAAAGTGGCCGCATTTGGTGCATATTTGACCTTATCTCGAATATCACGGATTTCTTCTACCCCATTATTAGAAGCAGCATCAATTTCAATCACATCTGATATGGAGCCGTCAGTAATTCCGCGGCAGGTTGCACATTCATTACATGGTTCTCTTGTAGGTGCATGCTCACAGTTCACAGCTTTTGCAAGAATTTTAGCAGCACTTGTCTTTCCTGTACCACGTGGACCTGAAAATAAATAGGCGTGGGAAACCTTCTGCCCGATAAGAGCGTTTTGCAATGTTTTAGTTACATGTTCCTGACCGACCACGTCAACAAATTGCTGCGGTCGCCACACCCGATATAATGCTTGATATCCCACGGTAATTCCTCCTTTATTTTCTTTCTCCACTCGTCTCATTATAACGCAGCCGAATCTATAAATCCAAGTAAGAAAAAAACCCACCCTAAATGGATGAGTTCATGGTTTATGTAATAACTACCGTGCACCTTCTGTCGATTAACAGCCATAAGCGTTACTTAAGCAGTTAGCTCGGCCCAGGCAACCCTGCGGCACATGGGAGCTTCCACTTAATGCTGCTTCCTTCCGGACCTGACATGGTTCATGGAGACCCATTGCGCAGGACCCGAGCGTCAACGCCACTTACTTAAGGCAGACCCTACAGCATGCTAACCTCGAGAAGGGATTCAGTCTCGCTAGAGCGGATTGCGAGTACAGGGCACCGCTACCTCCCCACCTAGCACGGCAAATATGATACCAGTAATCATTGTATCCTCTTAAGATACATAAATGATTATACTAATAGCGTTCTAAAAAAGCAATCTTTATTCGATGTTAATATCTTCTAAATTTTGAGTCTTTACTCTCTTTGCTGCTTTTTTTCGTTCACGAAGCTCTTTAAAAAAGGCAGTTAGAATGCCACCACATTCCTCATACAATACGCCACTGGTTACCTCACTTTGGTGATTAAAACGCTCATCTTGGAGTAAATTCATAAACGTACCAGCGCATCCAGCCTTAGGATCATATGCACCAAAAACCACTCTTTTGATTCTCGAATTCATGATAGCACCTGCACACATTGGACAAGGCTCTAGTGTCACATACAAAGTTGCTTCCTCCAACCGCCATGTCCCGAGAGTGTTACACGCCTCCATTATGGCTAATAATTCAGCATGCGCAACAGAACTTTGTTTCGTTTCTCGTAAATTATAACCTTTAGCAATTACTTCACCATCCAGCACAATAACAGCACCAATTGGTACTTCTTGAAGTTCACGTGCTTTTTTAGCCTCTTCTAAAGCCATATTCATAAAATACACATCATCTTTCATCAACTTGCCCCCTTTCAAACATGAGTTAGAAGAGATTATTTTTATTTTATAGAGTAAAGTAACGCCACTAAGTCCAAAATATAAGCTAATACCTTATTCTATACATACTATCTTAAATTGGGTTTTGTTTCACGATAAGAAAAAAGGAGTCTTTCTATGAAATCTGCATTACTTATTATTGATATGATTAATGATTTTAATTTTACTCACGGAGACATGCTATACACTCATACTAAATCGATTGTCGAACCAATCCTCCATTTAAAAAGTATAATGAAAAAACAAGAATTACCCATTATCTATATAAATGATCATTATAATTTATGGCAAGCCGATTTTAAGAAAATCATTAATGCTTGTAAGAATGAAAAAAATGAAGAATTAATTAAAAAAATAGAACCGAATGAAAACGATTACTTTTTAATCAAACCAAAGCATTCAGCTTTTTACGGAACTGCCCTTCACACCTTACTTCAGCAGTTAAAAGTTAAAAAATTAATCTTAACTGGCATTGCAGGAAATATCTGCGTTCTATTTACTGCAAATGATGCTTATATGCGAGAATACCAATTATGGATACCAGAAGATGCAATTGCCTCAGCAGCAATTGAAGACAACCAATACGCTTTAACTATGATGCAGCATGTATTAAAAGCCAATACAAAAAAATCCGTCACATAACGTAACGGATTTTTTACTATTTAAATATGGTAAAGGAAATGAAGGAGGTAGAGGGATTCGAACCCCCGCGGGGTTTGACCCCCCTGTCGGTTTTCAAGACCGATCCCTTCAGCCGGACTTGGGTATACCTCCGTATTGACATAAATTATAATAAACTTTTCAACTAAAAAAGTCAACACTAAAAAAATATTTTAAAATAACATGACTTATCACACTATCGATATGGACTAATGGCCTTAGAAGTACCTTTTTGTAGTACAGAAAAGAGCCAGACATCTTATATAAATGTTGACTCTTTCTCTTTATACCCTATCTTAAATAAGATACATATACATTAATGGCTATTAAGGTTTAATTACTTCCACTCCACGCATATATGGACGTAACGCCTCAGGAATCACTACACTACCATCTTCTTGCTGATAGTTTTCTAAAATAGCTGCAACTGTTCTACCAATAGCTAGACCTGATCCATTTAGTGTATGAACATGTTCTGGTTTTCCCTTTGGATCACGACGGAATCTAATGTTAGCACGTCTACCTTGGAACGCTTCAAAATTACTACAAGAAGAGATTTCGCGATAGGTTCCGTAGCTAGGAAGCCATACTTCAAGATCGTACTTCTTCGCAGCTGTAAATCCTAAATCAGCTGTACACATGCTCAATACGCGATATGGCAAGCCTAATAATTGTAGGACCTTCTCTGCATGACCTGTTAAATTTTCAAGCTCCTGATAAGAATCTTCAGGCTTTACTAGCTTTACTAGCTCGACTTTATTGAATTGGTGCTGACGAATTAACCCTCGGGTATCACGTCCAGCAGATCCCGCCTCAGAACGGAAGCATGCAGTATAAGCGACATAACTTAGAGGTAAATCATCTCCATTTAAAATTTCATCACGATGATAATTAGTAACGGGTACCTCAGCAGTTGGAATTAAGAAATAATCCTCACTCTCAATTCTAAATGCATCTTCCTCAAACTTTGGCAATTGTCCTGTGCCTGTCATACTCGCACGATTCACTATGAAAGGTGTCATTAGCTCTGTATATCCATGCTCCTCGATATGTAAATCTAACATAAAGCTAGCTAATGCACGTTCTAGACGAGCTCCCAATCCTTTATAAAATGCGAAGCGACTTCCCGTTACTTTCGCAGCTCTTTCAAAATCGACAATATCTAAATCAGTTGCTACATCCCAGTGTGGTTTAGGCTCAAAGTCAAATTGTGGTACCTCACCCCAATGACGAATAGGAACGTTATCATCCTCTGAGTCCCCAACCGGAACACTTTCGTGTGGAATATTTGGAATAGAAAGGAGTAAAATGTCTAGTTTCGCTTCTACTTCACGTAATTCCTCATCTATACCTTTAATTTCATCCCCTACTACACGCATTTCAGCAATTAAAGAATCTGCATCTTTCTTTTCGCGCTTTAATGCAGCTACTTGTTCAGATACTTCATTTCTCTTGCTTTTTAGTTTTTCCACATTAGCAATTAATTCACGACGTTTAACGTCCAATTCCTCAAATGAATCAAGAGCTGTCAAATCTTCACCACGGTGTTGCAGCACTCTTTTCACTTCTTCAAAATTATTACGTAAATATTTTAAATCTAACATGTTTTTTCCTCCTACCTTTTTTAAGAATACAAAAAACTCCCGTCCCTATAAAAGGGACGAGAGTTAACCCGCGTTGCCACCCTAGTTGAAGACAAAATTGTCTTCCACTCGTCAAGATAACGGCTTGAACCGAAGAAACTTACTAACAAAAGTGTTCCATTTCTTACTCAAGGATGGATTCACAAGATGATTACACCGATTTTCACCAACCATCGGCTCTCTAAAGAAAAACATACTTGCTACTATTTCCTGTCATCGCTAAAAAGATAAAATTGTTTATTTTCTTTAATTTATTATAATTTTTTACAATATGCAACCCTTTTATACAAGGATTCTTTTAGAACCAACCTTTTACAGTTGATGCAACTCCTGACCAAATATCGCCAAAGAATCCGCCTATTGCACGCATAGATAAAACAAACCAATTTGCCTTTTCTACAGTTTCAGCTGCAACAACATCGACCGTAATAGCTTTAGATTCAGGATTAGTAATAGATCCATAACTTACTCCATCTTTTGGCTCAACTGTAAGATAACCTAATTTATCGCCTTTTTTAATAGGCGCTGTTAACTCGCCATCTTTATTTAACTTACTTTTATCTACTACTAATTTTACTTTATAATTATCTTTCTTTCCATTTTCAACTAGTAAATTAAGTGCCTCTTTTGTTTGAACTTTTACAGATTTTTCTTTTCCTTTTACAACCGGTAAAGTGTCTTTTCCTTTTACCTGATAGTTAGCCGGTAAAATTTGTTCTTTCCCAAATTGACCAAAAGCATAATCCATTAGTTTAGTCGTATCAGCAAAGCGATCATTTTTTGAAGTTGATTTCATAACAACCGTAATATAACGTTGCCCATTTCGAATGGCAGTTCCAGTATTGGCATAGCCCGCAAAATCGGTTGAACCCGTTTTAAGTCCATCTACACCATCATATGCGAAAATTAATCCTGGTAGCATCCAGTTAAAGTTTGGATATTCTTTTCCATCACGAAATTTCAATTTAGAAATGCTAGAATAATCCAATACTTCTGGGAAATCATTAATTAATCGAAAAGCTAGTAGAGCAGTATCTCTAGCTGTCATAACATTTTCCTCTGTTTCATTGCCAGTAGGATAACTTCCTAATAAATCCTTATTATTAAGTCCACTTGCATTAACAAATTTATAGTTTTTCAACCCTAATTTTTTTGCCTTTTCATTCATTAATTCAACAAATTTCGTTTCAGTTCCCGAAATTAATTCTGCCAATGCAACAGTTGCTGCATTTCCGGAATGTACGGCCATCGCACTGTATAATTCTTTTACTGTATAATCTTCACCTTGTGTCAAACCAACATTTGATAAATTTGGTACTTTTGATAGATTATGTACATATTCATTTATGTTAACTTTTTGATCCCAAGTGATTTTTTTATTTTTAATAGCTTCCATGACGATATATTCAGTCATCATTTTTGACATTGAGGCAATACCTAATACTTTGTCCGCATTATGCTCGTAAATAATTTGACCAGTTTTACCATCAATAATGATAGAAGCTTCTGCTTTTAGCCCTAAATCAGATTCAGCTCTAGCTTCCCCTGGTTGATAGGCAAATTGTGATAAAACAAAGACAAAAATCAAGGTAAACATCAGGGTAATCTTGCTGATTCTTTTCAATTCCTACTACCTCCAACTTATCATTTTCTTTTAAAATTCAGACAATATATTTTTATGTCTGCCCAACACACTTTTTTTAGTTTATCATAGAAAAAACAAAAAAAATAGACAGCGTCATGAAAGACAGTGTCTATTTTTTTGGAAATCATTTTACCCGAGTTAATCATACTACTATATACCCATTTCAAATATCGATAATAAGCTTTAAGACCCACGGCATGAATAAGAGCGGTATGTCCTTATATCCTAGATCCTTATTGTATTGAATAGTTCGGTGCTTCTTTTGTAATTTGAACATCATGTGGATGACTTTCTCTTAATCCTGCACCAGTCATCCTAATAAATTGTGATTTTTCTTTTAAATCATGCAAAGTTGCTGTACCACAGTAACCCATACCTGCACGAATACCACCTAGTAATTGATAAACAGTATCTGCAAGTGGTCCTTTATAAGGTAAACGTCCTTCAATACCTTCCGGAACTAATTTTTTAGCATCTTCTTGGAAATAACGATCTTTAGATCCTTTTTCCATAGCAGCAACTGATCCCATACCACGATATACTTTAAAACGACGGCCTTGGAAGATTTCTGTTTCTCCTGGACTTTCCGTAACACCTGCAAGTAAACTTCCAAGCATAACAGCATCTCCACCAGCAGCTAAGGCTTTTATAACATCACCGGAATATTTAATACCACCATCTGCAATAATCGTTTTACCAAGCTTACGTGCTTCCGTTGCACAGTCATAAACGGCTGTAATTTGAGGTACACCTACGCCTGCAACAACGCGTGTTGTACAAATAGAACCAGGTCCAATACCAACCTTAACTACATCCGCACCAGCTTCAATTAATGCACGTGTTGCAGAAGCAGTTGCTACGTTTCCTGCAATAATTGTAACCTCAGGAAATGCTGCACGAATTTCTTTTACCATATTTATAACGCCAGCTGAATGGCCATGTGCAGTATCTAAAACAATCGCATCTGCATTTGCTTTTACAAGCATTTCAGCACGCTTTAATGTATCCTTTGTTACACCAACAGCAGCACCAACAAGCAATCTTCCTTGTTTGTCTTTTGCAGAATTTGGGAACTCAATCACTTTCTCGATATCTTTAATTGTGATTAAACCCTTTAAGACTCCGTTCGCATCTACAAGAGGAAGCTTTTCAATTTTATATTTTTGAAGAATCTTTTCAGCTTGTTCCAATGTTGTACCAACTGGTGCTGTCACTAAATTTTCAACCGTCATTACATCTGAAATCTTTAAAGAAAAGTCAGAAATAAAACGTAAATCACGATTTGTAAGAATACCAACAAGTTTTTGATCCGCTTCAGTATTTACAATTGGTACTCCGGAAATTCTATATTTTCCCATTAAATGCTCTGCATCAAATACTTGATGATCCGGGGTTAAGAAAAATGGATCAGTAATAACACCACTCTCAGAACGCTTAACTTTATCCACCTGCTCAGCTTGAGCTTCAATAGACATATTCTTATGAATAATACCTAAGCCACCTTGACGAGCCATTGCGATTGCCATTTCAGCTTCTGTTACTGTGTCCATACCTGCACTAATAATTGGAATGTTAAGCTTTACATTTTCCGATAATTGAACTTGTAAATTAACATCCTTTGGTAAAATATCAGATTGACCTGGAATTAGTAACACATCATCAAATGTTAATCCTTCTTTTACGAACTTATTTTCCCACATTTCTTTCCCCTCCTGCTTTAAAAATATTATTTGTAGGTTATCAATTGGACATAATACTGTCAAGGACTCTTGAAAAAGTTTGATTTTTCTATCAATTCAAAGGAGCTGGTATTTTGCTTAAAAACCCTAATCATTTCGACCTTTTTGCACCTTTTTTCTCTGCTTCATCTTCTCAACTTTTTTTAAAAAAATGTTATAGTCAGCTACATATTACTGAAGCGGAAAATAAAAGTTATCAAAATTGCTATCCGTTTATATATTATCTAGAACATGCAAAAACATACTACGAACAGGCAAACATTTCACCACTCTCCATAAAGCCTATTTTACTATTTTATGGATATGTCCAACTATTAAAAGCCTGTTTATTAACACTCGATCCCAACTATCCTGAATCAACCTCCTTACTTGCACATGGAGTGACAACTAGAAAGAGAAAAAAACAACAATATGATTTTTTAAAAGACGAAGTAAAAGTTCAGAAAAATGGTCTGCTTCCTTGTACAGCTGAAAAACTATTCCACATTACACAACTAGAAGGTGAAAAATTCACCATGGAAACTTTGATAAGAGAAATTCCAGAAATGCAATCTTCTTATCTTTTCTCAAAAAAAAATTTTGAAACGCTCATACCAAATGGTAGAGGTTTTCTCCTTCCAAAGTCTATCTTAGATGATTACAAAATGACAAGCAGTCGTTTTCTAAGCTTTATTCAAACTAAATCTAGACGAGCCTTTACTCTTCAAGAAGTAAGTGATGGTTTACTATTAGAACCTAGTGAAATACTCGTTTATAATTCACCTTCTCCTATTCACTATCACATTGATTCACAAATATTTATGCTATCACTTAATAAGAATTCAAATGGTTACCTGTTACCCGAGCTGATCTCTCACTATTTACTTTTGTATAACTTAAGCATGATTGCACGTTACGAAACAGAATGGTGGTCAGAATTATTGAAAACAATGCCTAATGATGATTATCCCACTATTACTCAATTTTTAAAAGTAACTCAATTTAAAACTCCTTTTCTTATCTATCATTGGCTTATTAAGGAAAAAAATGAAAATAATCTTGGCATCTAACCTAAAAAACAATAATGGTTGGAAAGGCATTTCTTCCTTTTTGATACATAAAAAAAATCAGCTAATAAATAGCTGATTTTCGTTTGCTTGGCGACGTCCTACTCTCACAGGGGGAGACCCCCAACTACCATCGGCGCTGAAGAGCTTAACTTCCGTGTTCGGAATGGGAACGGGTGTGACC
>SMEO01000336.1_pt1 | contig 11588 bp, 9 predicted proteins | sample 2456251 | NCBI WGS metagenome assembly SMEO01 (sample SAMN10132594, study PRJNA489261) | soil metagenome | isolation source: day1 control-silt loam soil ammended | place: USA | reverse complement strand
GAAACGATATCCTGTTTCTGCACGCCTAAACGCTTCAGTCCCAAAGAGATTTTATTGGCTGTATGCAGCATTTCCCGGTAGCTAAAGCTTGTTTCAGACTGATCTTCAGTTTTATAACTGACCAAGGCGACTTTATCTTCATTCAATGATTGAAGAATGGTCTTATTTAACCAATAACCTTGTTGCAACATTTTTTCCCGGCGTGGGGGTAAAAGAACCGCATCGAAATCCATTCTATAACTCCAATTTTATAATTATCTACCTGTTCTCTTGGTCAGACCGCACAATCGTCGTCAGCCCGAAAATTGCAGATACAAACTCTGCTATGCAGATGACTCAAACTTCTATTTGTGTCATCTGCAGGATTGATCACGCATCCACGTCATCGGTTTACATCAAGCTGGAACAGCTTTACGTCCAGCCTTTTTACGCGCAATAATGGTTTTTCCATTACACCGCGGTCATAACCGGCATGACCAAAGGTCAGTAAACATTGATGAATCACGTCATAGGCCAGTTTTGGTCCCCACCATTTACACATGCCAGCTTCAGAGGTATGCGGCAGATGATTATCCTTGAGCCATAAGGTTTGCAAACACAATAAACGAGCTGCTTCAACCTGGGTTTCATACTCGGCTAATGGATGAGATACTCCCTGAAATGCGCTAAGTGGCTGACCAAAAGCTTCACGCTGTGCTGCATATTCCCAGGCTTCATCCAGACTGACACGTGCCACGGCTAAAACCTGCAAACCAATCAGGGCACGTGAAAAGTCAAAACCTTGCATGACTTGCACAAACCCCTTGTTTTCATCACCCAGACGGTGATTGACTGGAACCCGAACGTTATCAAAGAAAATTGAACCGCGACCAATCGCACGCTGCCCATGACAGTCAAAACGCGTGGTACTAATGCCTGGTAAATTCATCGGTACCAGTAAAGCCGTTACACCATGTGCACCATCTTCAATTGAACCGGTACGACCAAATACCACAGATGCATCAGCCTGATCAGCCGCAGAAATGGAAGTCTTTTCGCCATTAATCACATATTCATCGCCATCACGTTCGATTTTTAAACGTAAATTGGCTGCATCTGAACCACCACGTGGCTCGGTCAGGGCGATTGAAAAGATGGCTTCACCCGCCGTTAGTTTTCTGAGCCACGGTTCAACCACGTCCGGTTGACCATGTTCTGCCAGAATCTGACCATTTAAAGAAGCCAACAAATTAATATAGGAGAAACTTAAATCTGCTTTGGCCACCGCTTCATGAATAACGCCCGCAGCCAGACGCCCCATACCTTGGCCGCCATATTGTTCTGGAAGTTCCGGTGCAATAAAGCCCATCTCTCCCATTTTTTTGACCAGTTCACGGTCAAAGACGCGGCTTTGATCACGCTCCAAAAAACCCGGAGCAATATATTTCTGTGCAAACTTTTCAACGGTTTCAGCTAAGAATTCTAAATCTTCGGTGATGTAAGGATTTTTACTCATGGTTTGTTTCTCCTTACTTAAAGAATTTACGGAATTCGGGCTGACGTTTTTCTTTCAGTGCATTAACACCTTCACGTGATTCTTCGGTGTCGTAATACAGTTTCAGTGCATACATGCCCATGCCTGCAATACCTGCCTGATGCGCAGTATCCATGTTGAAACTACGCTTGGCAATGGCAATCGCAGTCGGACTACGCTGACAGATTTCTTCAGCCCATGCCTGTACTTCGGTATCCAGTTGATCGGCTGGGACACATTTATTTGCCAAACCTATTTCAACTGCTTCTTGCCCGCTATAACGACGGCACATATACCAGATTTCACGGGCTTTTTTCTCACCGACCACACGAGCCAAGTAGGCAGTACCATAGCCAGGATCGACCGAACCCATTTTCGGGCCTACCTGACCAAAAATAGCTTTGTCTGAACAGATGGTCAGGTCACAAATCGTTGCCAGAACGTTGCCGCCACCAATCGCATAGCCTTGTACGCGGGCAATCACAGGTTTCGGTACATCTCGGATCGCAGTATGTAATTCTTCCATTGGCAAGCCAATCGTGCCACGGCCATCATAATTACCATCATGTGCAGATTGATCTCCACCAGTACAGAAGGCTTTTTCGCCCGCGCCCGTCAGTACGATGGCACCGATTTCACGGTCATAGCCTGCTTTGTTGAGTGCACGGATAATTTCATCACAGGTTTGTCCGCGAAAAGCATTCATTTTTTCTGGGCGGTTAATGGTGATCCATGCCACGCCATTTTTTACTTCGTATAAAATATCTTCAAAATTCATGATCTTTTCCTTTCCTTGAAAACTGCTTTTAACTTTTTACTTCATATATTTTTTTAGGACTTGCACATTCAGTAGTGTCCATCGCTCAGTACTTAACTCGGCGCGTTGCAAGCCACTTAACCATTCATGGTTAAACCACCAGAAACACTCAGGACTTGTCCTGTAATGAAGCTTGCGTCATCACTTAAGAAAAATGCGATAGATGAAGCAAGATCATCCGGCTGACCCAAACGGCCTAGCGGGATCGCACGAGTAAATGCTTCACGAAGTTTTTCAGGATTTGATGCACCTTCAGTTACGCCAGCTAAAAGTGCTGTATCTGTTGGGCCTGGACAAATGACATTGACCGTAATGTTATTGCGCGAATGCTCACGCGCTAAAGTTTTAGAGAAAGAAAGCAATCCACCCTTACACGCTGCATATACCGCTTCGCCCATATTCAACATGCCAACCAAGTTAATTTGGATCAGTTTTTCCCACTCTTCTGGTACTGATTTAATAAATGGCTTAAAGATATCCCAACCTGCATTGTTGACAAGACCATCGATTGGGCCAAGCTCGGCTTCTGTTTGCACAATCGCCTGATCAACAACTTCTTTATTGGTAATGTCGCACTGCACTGCGAGTGCATTCCCGCCTGCATTTTGAATATCCGTTACCACCTTTTGCGCAGCGTCAATATTCATGTCAAATACCGCAACTTTTGCGCCTTCCTGCGCCAAGCGTTTACATGTTGCACTGCCGATACCGCCAGCACCGCCTGTTACAATAATGACTTTATCCTTTAGGCCTTTCATACCAGTATCCTTTCTTCGTGTTATTCGGAATTATGATCTTCTCATCGATAAATCTAACATAGACAAAAAGGAAATTAATTTCAATTATCCATTATAATATTTTGCTATGCGAAATTTTATTAAATTAACTCAATAAAATATATCTTATTGTTATTTATATTAATTATTCAAAATACAGGCTTATTATTGAAATAATTTGTTACATATTTTGATGTAATTTAACTTTTAAAGCATAAAGTTAAAAAAATAGCGTCTTTGTTTCTGCATATAAATTTTAAAATGAGACTTAAAGATTAAGATATTTTCGTATTGTGGAATTTAATATTTTTATCATAAAAAGGCTTTATTCTGATCTATGGGCATAAAAAAGGCATTACAACGAAGGTAATGCCTTTTAAAATACAGATTTTTTAAAATAACGTTCAACTGCCCATTGTTTCTTTTAACGATGGATTGCTGTGTTCTTTTAAAAGTAATCGTTACGGATCAATTGCAAAATGCTGCAATACCTGTTTGCGCACGACCCAGAATCAATGCATGTACATCATGAGTCCCTTCGTAAGTATTCACCACTTCCAGATTGACCAGATGACGTGCCACGCCAAATTCATCAGAAATACCATTGCCTCCCATCATGTCACGCGCTACACGGGCAATATCCAAAGCCTTGCCACAGTTATTTCGTTTGATCAGTGAGGTGCCTTCTACCGAAGCAATACCTTCATCTTTCATGCGGCCAAAACGCAGTGCCGCCTGTAAACCTAAGGCAATTTCAGTTTGCATATCAGCCAGTTTCTTTTGAATGAGCTGATTGGCAGCCAGTGGACGACCAAACTGTTTACGGTCCATGGTGTATTGATGCGCAGTGTGCCAGCAGAACTCTGCCGCGCCCATTGCTCCCCAGGCAATGCCATAACGGGCACTGTTCAGGCAGGTAAATGGACCACGCAATCCGCGTATTTCAGGGAAGGCATTTTCTTCAGGGACAAAGACATTATCCATCACGATTTCACCAGTGATGGATGCACGCAACCCGACTTTACCGTGGATCGCAGGTGCAGACAGCCCTTCCCAGCCTTTCTCTAAAATAAAACCACGGATATCCCCAACATTACCCTCAGCAGATACTTCCTTCGCCCAGACTACAAATACATCGGCGATTGGACTGTTGGTAATCCACATTTTTGCGCCCGTTAAACGGTAGCCACCATCGACTTTTTTGGCACGGGTGATCATGCTGCCTGGGTCAGAACCATGATCCGGTTCGGTCAAACCGAAGCAACCAATGTATTCACCTGTCGCCAGTTTCGGCAGGTATTTCTGTTTCTGCTCTTCTGAGCCAAATTCATTAATCGGCACCATCACCAATGAACTTTGTACACTGGCCATAGAACGGTAGCCCGAATCGACATATTCAATTTCGCGTGCCACCAGGCCATAACTGACATAATTTAAGCCTGCACCGCCGTACTGTTCAGGAATGGTCGGACCCAGTAAACCAAGCTCTCCCATTTCACGAAAAATGTTTGGATCGGTTTGTTCATGACGGAACTGTTCCAGTACACGCGGCTGTAAGCGCTCTTGGCAATAGGCATGAGCGCTATCACGGATCATACGCTCTTCTTCAGTCAGTTGCAGCTCCAATAAAAACGGATCCTGCCAGTTAAACTTTGCATTTTTCATTCTGTTTTTCCTCAATTTATTCTGTTATGCAGTCGCTGCTTTAATCATGTCACGCGCAATAATAATTTGCTGAATCTGGGTGGTGCCTTCGTATAAACGGAACAAACGCACATCACGGTAAAAGCGTTCAATCGAGTATTCACTGATATAACCTGCACCACCATGAATCTGTAAACAGCGGTCTGCAACTCGGCCGCACATTTCTGTTGCAAACATTTTCGAACACGATGCTTCGGTACTGATGTTTTCACCTAAATCACGGCGGCGCGCCGCATCTAAAACCATGCATTTGGCTGCATAAATTTCAGTTTTAGAATCCGCTAACATGGCTTGAATGAGCTGGAAATTTGCAATCGGCTGGCCGAATTGCTTGCGTTCAATGGCATAATGCAAAGCGTCATCGAGCATGCGCTCTGCCATGCCTGCGCTATAGGCAGCAATATGCAAACGGCCTTTATCCAGGACTTTCATTGCAGTTTTAAAGCCTACGCCTTCCACGCCACCAATCAGCTGATCTTTATGCACGCGGCAATTATCAAAAATCACATCACAGGTATAAGAACCTTTTTGACCCATTTTTTTATCAATTTTACCCAGTGACAAACCTACTGTGCCTGCCTCAACCAAAAAGGCTGAAATGCCCGCTGCACCTTTAATCTCAGGATTGGTACGTGCCATTACAGTAAAGGTCTGCGCACGCGGAGCATTGGTGATAAAACGTTTTGTGCCATTTAACACATAATAGTCACCGTCTTTCACCGCTGATGTTTTTAATGCTGCGGCATCTGAACCAGAATCTGGTTCGGTCAAGCAGAATGAACCGATAATTTCACCGCTTGCATAGCGCGGCAGGTATTTCTGTTTCTGCTCTTCCGTGCCATCAATCAAAATACCGCTTGAACCGATCCCGTTATTTGTCCCGATTAGAGAACGAAATGCAGCAGACGTATGACCAAGCTCAAAAGCGACACGGACTTCTTCTTCCATGGTAATGCCAAGGCCGCCGAACTCTTCCGGAATGGTTAAGCCAAAAAGCCCCATTTCACGCATTTGCTGCACAATATGTTCAGGAATCGCATCGGTTTCATCAACTTCATGCTCCAGCGGTCTTAGTACATTTTGCACAAAATCACGAAGCGTCGATAGCAACTGTTCTAACATCTGTTCGTCACGAATCATTTTTTCTCCTAGTCCATTTTTAGGATGAGACTTCCTTTAATTGTCAAAATAGCCATTTAATTTCGTTATACGAAATACATTATCAATATTTTTTTATAGTGACAATTAAAATTGTGTTGATTTATAAAAATAGTTACAAATATTTGCCTTTATATCAGATAATTTATTTTTTATTGCCATTTTGATTGAACGATGAACAAATTTGGCTTAAATTATTTTGTAAATTAAATTTTGCCATACGGAATTTTATAAAAATGGATCAAAATGCAGTCGTTCAGATTGACTATACGTTTTCTGCAGTCGCTACGATAAAAATTAACCGCCCGGTAGCGAAAAATGCGCTGAATACCCAGGTGCGCAAACTGCTTGCCGAGGCTGTTGCCGAGCAGGTTGAAAATGACGATATCCGCGTGATTATTTTAACGGGCGGCGATGATGTTTTTGCTGCTGGTGCCGACTTAACCGAACTTGCTGAAGCCAGTTCAATGGACGTGTATTTACGCCGGAATGAACGCTACTGGCAAACCATTGCCAATTGCCCAAAACCGATTATTGCCGCAGTCAACGGTTTTGCTTTGGGCGGTGGTTGTGAACTGGCAATGCATGCCGACATTATTATTGCAGGTCAAAGTGCACAATTTGGTCAGCCGGAAATCAAAGTCGGCATTATGCCCGGTGCGGGCGGCACACAGCGCCTAGTCCGTGCAGTCGGCAAATTTCAAGCCATGCGCATGATTATGACGGGTTGCTTGGTATCTGCAGATGAAGCCTTCGCCATGGGACTGGTTTCTCAAGTCACAGCGGATACCGAGACCTTAAATACAGCTTATAAAATGGCGCAGCAAATTGCCAAGCTTCCTGCAATTGCCCTGGAGCAAATTAAAGAAACGGTTTTACTCAGTGAAGATGTGCCTTTGCATGCTGGGCTGACCCTTGAACGTAAAGCGTTTCAATTGCTGTTTAGTACTGAAGATCAAAAAGAAGGCATGGCAGCCTTTTTAGAAAAACGTAAACCGTACTATCAAGGTAAATAACAAACATCAGCGCAACATTGATTAAACGCGATTGAGGTCAACATGGAAGCACGAATCAACAACATTGGCGTAATTGGCGCAGGAATCATGGGAATTGGCATTGTTCAAATTGCCATTCAAGCCAATCATCCGGTTTACTTATATGATGCACAGCCCAATGCGGCGAAAAATGCTTATGAAAAATTAACCGCGACCTTCAGCCGACTGGTCGAAAAAAATAAAATTTCTCAAACTGAACGTGAGCAAGCTTTATCCAACTTACATATTGTCGAAGATATTCAAGAGCTGCATGCTTGTGACTTGATTATTGAAGCCATCATTGAAAAATTGGACATCAAGCAAACGCTGATGAAACAGCTTGAAAGCATTGTCAGTCCGCAATGTATATTGGCGTCAAATACCTCGTCCCTGTCCATTACTGAAATTGCCGCTGAATGCCAATACCCGGAACGGGTGGCTGGCTATCACTTTTTCAATCCTGTCCCTTTAATGAAAGTGGTCGAAGTCATTCAAGGCTTACATACCGATACCCAGATTATAGAACAGCTCTCAGAACTTGCCCGCAATATGGGACATCGCCCGGTACGCACTAAAGATACTCCAGGCTTTATTATCAATCATGCAGGCCGGGCTTATGGCACTGAAGCGCTTAAAATTTTAACTGAAAATGTCGCTTCAATTGCTGAAATTGACCTGATTTTGAAAAAATCACTGGGTTTTAAAATGGGACCATTTGAGCTGCTTGATCTCACCGGATTAGACGTTTCTCATCCTGTGATGCTGTCGATTTACAACCAGTATTATCAAGAGCCGCGTTACCGCCCAAATGTATTAACCCAGCAAATGCTGACCGGTAAAAAATTAGGCCGTAAAACCAGCGAAGGATTTTACACCTATATTGATCAGGTCAAACAGGAGATTGAGGTTGTTCAAAAATATTCAGCGCATCGTCATGGCCTAAAAACGGTTTGGCTCAGCACTGAATTTAACGATGATTTTGAAAAGCTGTCTGCATATTTAGCGCAACAAAATATTCAGATTAATCCAAATATCCAACCCGATGCCGAGGATTTAATTTTAATCGCCAATTATGGTGACGATGCAACACACAGTGCGCTGCGTTTAGGGGTCAATCCTGAACAGGTGGTTTGCATTGATATGCTGGGCAATTTTGAACAATGCCGTACTTTAATGCCTAGCCTCATCACAAAACCGCAAATGATTGAGGCTGCGCTGGATCTATTTAGCCAGCCAGACTGCGAAACCCTTGTGATTGATGAAAGCCTTGGTTTTGTCTCGCAGCGTGTGCTTGCCATGGTAGTCAATTTGGCATGCGATATGGCACAGCAGCAAATCGCCACGGTTGAAGATATTAATGCTGCGGTGAAGCTTGGACTGGGTTATCCATTTGGCCCGATTGAATGGGGTGATGTGATTGGCAAAGAAAAAATATTACGGATTCTGGAACGCATCTCCAGCATTAGCCACGACCCGCGCTATCGCCCGAGCCCATGGTTACAGCGCCGCTGCAAACTAAATGTATCACTGATGCATCAACAATAAATTTTTAAATTAAAACTTCAAGGAAAGAATAGGATGAACGCTTATATTTACGATGGTTTACGCACCCCAATTGGCCGCCATGCAGGCAGTCTTGCCAGCATCCGTCCTGACAATCTGGCTGCTTTGGTGATTAAATCCTTAGTGCAAAAAACAGGCATAGATGCTGCAGATATCGAAGAAGTGATTTTAGGCAACACCAACCAAGCCGGTGAAGATTGCAGAAATGTAGCGCGTCATGCTTTATTGCTGGCGGAGCTGCCGGTCAGTGTTGCAGCGCAAACGGTCAATCGCTTGTGCGCCAGCGGTTTAGCCGCAGTGGTTGATGCAGCCCGTGCCATACACTGCGGCGAAGGCAGTCTTTATATTGCCGGCGGTGTCGAAAGCATGTCCCGTGCGCCTTTCGTATTGGCCAAAGCTGAATCGGCCTATAGCCGTGAGGCGAAAATTTTTGATACCACCATAGGCGCGCGTTTTCCGAATCCGATCTTAACCAAACTATATGGCAATGACTCCATGCCGGAAACAGGTGACAATGTTGCAGAAGCGTATAGCATCAGCCGTGAAGAGTCCGATCGCTTTGCAGCAGCGTCACAGGCCAAATATGAACAAGCCAAACAGGACGGCTTTTTTAAAGATGAAATTTTAGCGATTGAAGTTCCGCAAGGCCGTAAAGCGCCGCCGAAAATTGTCAATGAAGATGAACATCCGCGTCCTGCATCCAACTTTGAAGCTTTGCAAAAATTAAAGCCTTTATTTGAAGGTGGTGTCGTGACTGCTGGAAATGCCTCCGGAGTGAATGACGGTGCGGCAGCCCTGCTGATTGGTAATGAAAGTGTCGAAGAAAAATACGGTATTCGCCCTCTGGCTAAAATTTTAGCCTCTGCATCGTCAGGGATCGAGCCGCGCATCATGGGTGCAGGTCCTATTCAAGCCATCAATAAAGCTTTAAAACGTGCCAATCTCAGCTTAGATGACATGGATATTATTGAAATTAATGAGGCCTTTGCTCCGCAAGTTCTGTCATGTCTGAAAGGTTTAAATGTCGAGTTTGATGATCCGCGGGTCAACCCGAATGGTGGCGCTATTGCGATTGGTCATCCATTGGGCTGCTCGGGTGCGCGTCTTGCCCTAACCGCAGCGCGTGAATTAAAACGCCGCAACAAAAAATATGCTGTGATCAGCTTATGTATTGGCGTTGGACAAGGTTTGGCTATGGTGATTGAAAATACCCAGCTGAATTAAATGCATTTTTAAAATAGACATTGGGCTAAATAACAGAATTCGCTATACAGCTATCTTCAAGTCAAATCTTGAAAAAGTTTTGTATAGCGAAATTTATTGTTATTATACGTAATATATTATTTGACTAATGAATGAAACACTATGAATCATCAAGATGAGATTGCTCCTGAGCAATTAGAAAAAAAAATCAATTTAGATGAAATTCGCCTTGATCCAATTTCACATATCCATCGTGAAAATAATCCCCAATTTATTGCCTCTCTTGCACGCGGCTTAGAAATTCTGCGCTGTTTTACCGCAACCACTCAAATTCTCGGTAATCAAGAACTCTCACAATTAACCGGCTTACCCAAGCCTACGATTGCACGGATTACCAACACACTGGTTTCCCTTGGTTATTTAAAACAATTACCCAATTCAACCAAATACACATTAGATACTGGTGTTTTGGCACTGGGCTATGCATCTTTGTCAAATATCTCTGCGCGCATCCATGCCCGTCCCTATATGGAAGAAATGGCAAAATATGCGCAAGCGCCGGTAGCGATGGCAACGCGTGACCGTTTAAACATGCTGTATTTAGAGGTGGTACAGGCTGAGTCAAATTTAACCATGCGCCGCCCGATTGGTTCGACCATTCCTTTACACAATACAGCAATGGGTCGCGCCTGTTTGGCTGCGCTGCCTGAAAACGAACGCAGTTTCATTATGGAAGCCTTATCAAAACGCCATCCAGATGAATGGCCAATGATGAAACGTGGTCTAGAACGTGCATTTCACGACTATCAAAACTATGGTTATTGCCTTTCCTTGAGTGAATGGCATAAAGAAGTCAATTCTGTTGCTGTACCTATGGTGCATCCAATTCATGGTTTACTGGTCTTTAACTGCGGTGCGCCAAGCTATTTGGTCAATCAAGAAAAGCTTGAAAATGAAATTGGTCCGCGTCTGATTCACATGGTCCAGAATATTGCAGACGCATTAAATGCGCTTTAAAAAGGCTTTTTTTGAATCCACTCATGTGGTTGCATAAGTGAGATCACTGAAGACTCAATTTGGTTTGACTTAGCTCAAGCTAAACATTTATCGAGCTCAATTGAATGAATAGTAACCCATTAAAAAGCCAGTCTGCGTAACTACAGACTGGCTTTTTTAACTTAGGTCATCAAATATCTTTAAATATGAGAAACCAATTCCGGAATAACGCTGTTCAAGTCACCGACTAACCAATAGTCAGCGACTGCATTGATTGGTGCTTCTTCGTCTTTGTTGATCGCAACGATCACTTTAGACTCTTTCATACCTGCCAAGTGCTGGATCGCACCAGAAATACCGACTGCGATGTACAGGTCAGGTGCAACGATTTTACCAGTTTGACCAACTTGCATATCGTTTGGTACAAAGCCAGCATCCACTGCTGCACGAGATGCACCTTGAGCAGCACCCAGCTTGTCAGCTAGCGGATCAAGGATCTTGTGATAGTTTTCACCAGAACCTACACCACGACCACCAGAAACCACGATACGCGCAGCTGTTAATTCAGGACGTTCAGATTTAACGATTTCTTCGTTAATGAACTTAGAAATACCAGCATCACCAGTAGACGCAGCAGCTTCAACCGCAGCAGAACCACCTTCAGCAGCTACAGCATCAAATGCTGTCCCACGAACAGTCGCCAATACGATGTTTTCGCCTGATTCTACAGTTGCAATTGCGTTACCTGCATAGATCGGACGTTTGAAAGTCTTAGGACCATCAACCGCGATGATGTCAGTGATCATGCTCACATCAAGAAGTGC
>SMEO01000201.1_pt1 | contig 11631 bp, 12 predicted proteins | sample 2456251 | NCBI WGS metagenome assembly SMEO01 (sample SAMN10132594, study PRJNA489261) | soil metagenome | isolation source: day1 control-silt loam soil ammended | place: USA | reverse complement strand
CCTCGATCTTCTTGCCTAGAAACTCGGGGCTACGCCCTATCATCATGCCCACCAAGAACACCGTCAGAATGGCGTAGCTGACCAGGCTGATGAAGCCCACCCCAATCCCGCCAAAGACGTTATTCAGCATCATTTGCGCAATCGGCACCAAACCACCCAATGGCGTCAGCGAGGAATGCATGGCGTCCACCGAACCCGTCGTCGCTGCCGTGGTCACCGTGGCGAACAAGCTGCTTTGCGCCACCCCAAAACGCAATTCCTTGCCCTCCAGATTGCCGCCCCCCATGGTGCTGCTTTGGGTCTGATCGACGCCTAACGAAGTCAGCAAGGGATTGCCCGCTTGCTCGGCGCTGTAGATCAGGGACAGGAAGCCGATAAACATCACCAGGAACGCGGCAAAGAAGGCCCAACCCTGATTGCGCCGTCCCAGCATGGAGCCAAAAGCGTAGGTCAGGGCTGAGGGAACCAACAACATGCTTAGCATGTGCACGGTGTTGGTCAAGGGCGTAGGGTTTTCAAAAGGATGGGCGGCGTTCATGCCAAAGAAACCGCCCCCATTGGTACCGACGTGTTTGATACTCTCAAAGCTGGCCACAGGCCCAAGAATAATGTGTTGCTGGACGCCTTCCAGCGTATTGACCACCACATCCGTAGCCAGTGTTTGCGGCATGCCTTGCCAGATATAGAGCAAGGCCAGCAGAAAACTGCAGGGCAAGAGCAAGCGGTACAAGGCACGGGTGAAGTCCACCCAATAGTTGCCGATATCGGCCGAGTTTTTACGACTTAAACCGCGTATAAAACCACCTGCCGCCGCCAGGCCCGTCGTCGCGCTGATCATCATCAAAAAGGTGATCGCCGCCATTTGGGAGAAATTGGACAGGCTTGATTCGCCCGCGTACGCCTGCCAGTTGGTATTCGTCGTAAACGACACGGCTGTATTAAAGGCCAGGTCTGGAGATTGCGCTGCGCGCTGCAAGCTATCGCCAGGAATCCAGCCCTGCACACGCAAAAGAACATATCCTAGAAGCAACATGGCGGCATTGCTCAGCAAAAGCGCCAGACCATATCGCTTCCAGGACATTTTCTCGTCTGGGTTCACCCCCAACAGCCTATACGTGCCACGCTCGATCACGCCGTGATTCGGACTGCTAAAAAGATGGGCAATCCACTTGCCCGCCACCACCAGCAAGACCGTTGAGACGGCCAAAACAATCAGGAACTGCATCAGATCATCCAGCATGACAGCCCCTCTTACAGTCTCTCAAGACCAAGAACAAATCCGATCGCCATCGCAAAAAACGCAAACAGCACCGTTAGAAATAGAACATCACTCATTTGCACACCTGTTCCAAACAATGAACGTTTAGGGAGCCCGAAATCAAAACTTTTCGGCCCTAAGCAAGGCATAGAACAAATAGATAAATAGCCCCAGGGCAACACCGCCCGACAGAACTGTAAAAAAGGACGCACTCATCCCCGCCTCCTAGTAATGCTGACCAGCAGCAGACAGATCAAGTCTAGGATTGGCGGCGTAAATTCAGAGCAGTGTTTAATGGTCTGCGTATAAAGACGGCATATGGATTGTGACGTGCAGACAGAAGCGCTGTGGCGGCAAAGGGTCGCCGGACAGGCCCCAAACCAGCTCAGACGATCACTCGTTCACTGGTCAAAAAATCACGGGACGTCATTTGCCTGACATATAGCTTTGCTCAAATGTAATCGTTTTCATTTTGACGGCTGGGTGTCATGGCTACAGTTGGAATCCTGGATGTTGCCAAAGCGGCGGAGGTGTCCGTGGCCACCGTGTCGCGCGCACTGAACGAGCCAGAAAAGGTAGGCGCAAAAACCTTGCTGCGCGTGCAGGCCGCCATCCAGGCTATGGGTTATGAACCTAATGCATCTGCCCGCAGTCTGCGCAGCCAGCGTAGTCGTGTGATCGGTGTGATCTTGCCGACGCTGCTTAACCCGGTCTTTGCAGAATGCCTTAAAGGTATTGCCGATACGGCTGCCCAGAGTGGCTATGCCATCCTGCCGTTTTTTACCGATTACCACATCGAACGCGAATCCCAGGCAGTCGCCTTGCTGCTGGCCAGCAATGTGGAAGGCATCGTGCTGGTGGTATCCAATCCCGCCTCCTCTCCCGCTCTGGCCCGACTAAGCAAGTCGACCTGCCCCTATGTGCTGGCCTATAACCAGCACCCGGATCACCCTTGCGTGACCGTAGACGGCGAGCAGGCCATGATCGACTTGATCGCCCACCTTGTGGCCGGAAGCCACCACCGGATTGCGATGGTGACGGGACACTTGCACGTTTCCGATCGAGCCCAACAGCGCAGCCGTGGATACACCCGAGGTATGGAACAGGCCGGGCTGCGGCCTCTTGCATTGCTGGAGGTGCCTTTCATGGACCAGGCCCCAGCAAAAGGCACAAGCCAGACAGATGCACAGCCTGGCGACACGCGGGCAGGAACTCATCTGGCTGATGTTGCCACGCTCTTGCGTCAGGCGCACAGGCCCACAGCCCTGATTGGCTCCAATGATCTGATTGCCATGCGCTGCATGCGAACCGCCCAACAAATCGGGCTGCGTATCCCCCAGGACATCAGCGTGGTCGGTTTCGATGGCATTGGCATCGGGGCGGACCTCTTTCCCCGCCCGGCCACCATCGTTCAGCCTAATGAAGAAATCGGCCGGCAATGCGTAGGCTTGCTGTTGACCGCCGTGAAACGACAAGAAGCCGTGCCTACCCAAGCTTCGGTGCTCTTGCCACACCGCTTTGACCCAGGTGAATCCTGCGCCCCCTGTCCTTTTCCTCCCGATGCGCATCCTTGATGCAGCCCCCTTTTCCCGAGGGAATGATTCCCGCAACGACCCTGCTCTTACGCCTTGACGGGCTTTTTTCTAGACACAACTCACTGACTGGAGTGATGGATCATGAAACATATTCTGAGTTCACTGGCGGGCCGTGTGGCACTGCCACTAGCCTTGATGACTTTTGCTAGCGCCGCAGCCGCACAGACTGCCATTTGCTACAACTGTCCCCCTGAATGGGCCGACTGGGCCAGCCAGATCGAAGCGGTCAAACAGCACACCGGCATCACCGTGCCACCAGATAACAAGAACTCGGGCCAATCGCTGGCGCAGTTGGTGGCGGAGTCCGCCAACCCGGTGGCCGATGTGACCTACCTGGGCATCACCTTTGCCATTCAGGCCAAGAAAGAAGGCATAACCCAAGCCTACAAACCCGAAGGCTGGGAGCAGATTCCCGAGGGCCTGAAAGACCCACAAGGCCATTGGTTTGCCATCCACTCGGGCACCATGGGCATCATGGTGAACAAGTCGGCCCTGGGCGATGCCCCTGTGCCCAAGTCCTGGGAAGACTTACTCAAGCCTGAGTACAAAGGTTTGGTCGGCTATCTGGACCCCTCTTCTGCCTTCGTTGGCTATGTCGGTGCCGTTGCCATCAATGAAGCCTTGGGCGGCAATATGGACAACTTTGACCCCGCTATCAACTGGTTCAAGGCGCTGCAGAAAAACAATCCCATCGTCCCCAAGCAAACCGCCTATGCCCGCCTGATCTCCGGTGAGATCCCGATCCTGCTCGATTACGACTTCAGTGCCTACCGCGCTCAGTACAAAGATGGGGAAGACGTGGCCTTCGTCATTCCACAAGAAGGCACGATTGTGGTGCCCTATGTCATGTCGCTGGTGAACAAGGCACCGCACGCCGATGACGGCCGCAAAGTGCTGGATTTTGTCCTGTCCGAGCAAGGCCAATCTATCTGGGCTAATGCTTTTTTGCGCCCCGTTCGTAGCAGCGCAGTCAGTGAGCAAGCGCAATCGCGTTTCTTGCCCGACAGCGAATATGCCCGCGCCAAACCCGTTGACTATGACCGTATGGCACAAGGCCAAAAACCCTTTGCCGAGCGTTACCTCGCAGAGGTTCGCTAAGCCATTTCACTCTGTAGCCCAGGCTGGGCCAAGCACACCCTGGCCTGCTGCAGAGCGGAATTCAAGGCGTTCGGCTCCCTGGACTGGACTATCTACATCGGGGCCTCGAACGCCATCGAGCCGCCATTTTCTGCCCCGTATTTCCTGGAGTTAGCATATGCGACGCCATTACCTACTGCCACTGTGCTCCGCCCCAGCTCTCGCCTTCTTCGCCGCTTTCTGGTTGTTGCCAGCGGCACAGTTGCTGGCGCTGCCTGCCCATGACGGCATAAAAACGTACTGGGTCGTCTTGAGTTCGGGACGTTACTTGCAAGCCTTACTGCAAACCCTCGCCCTGTCCGTTGTTGTCACCTTGGCCACCCTGGTATTGGGCGCAATGGTCGGGATCGTAATGGCACGGCATCGTGTACCCGCAAAACGGCTTCTGCTTTCACTGATGACTTTGCCTCTTTCCTTCCCCGGCGTCATCGTGGGTTTTTTCATTATTTTGTTGGGTGGCCGACAAGGTGCGCTGGCGCAAATCACCCAGGAGCTGGGCCTTGGGCGGGTGACCTTTGCCTATGGCTTGCTGGGCCTGTTCCTGGCGTACCTGTATTTTTCCCTGCCCAGAGCGATTGCGACCTATACCGCTGCAGCCCAGTCCATTGATCCCAATCTGGAAGAAGCAGCGCGCTCCTGTGGCGCAACACGCTGGCAGATCGCCAGAGATGTGTGGGTGCCCGAGTTGGCCCCCACTTCACTTTCTTGCGGTGCCATCGTTTTTGCCACCTCAATGGGCGCCTTCGGCACGGCCTTTACCTTATCCAGCCGCTACGAAGTCTTGCCTATCACCATTTATAACGAATTCACGAATTATGCGAATTTCACCTTGGCAGCCAGCCTGTCGATTTCCTTGGGACTGTTGACATGGTTTACCTTGTGGCTGGCCCGCCGCCTGGTGCGCGATCCATCTATCATCGCGTGAGGTTGCCATGACGCTACGATCCTCTTCTGGCATGCATCGCCCTTCCCCCCTCTTGCTGGCCGTCACCGGGCTGACCGTACTGTTTTTGCTGGGGCCTATTCTACTTTCCGTCATGGCGGGTCTGGTCAACAATTACCGTCTGGGGCTGAAAAGCGGCCTGACCTTGAAATGGGTAGCACAGGTCTGGGCCAACTACGGCGGTACGGTCTGGCTGTCCCTGCAACTGGCCTTACTCTGCGTACTGGCCGTCATCCTGCTGGGCGTGCCGTGCGCCTATGCCTTGGCACGCAGCCGCTCCCGCCTGGCTCGTTTGTTTGAGGAACTCTTGACCTTGCCCGTTGCCGTGCCAGGAATGGCCTCCGCGCTGGCTTTGCTGCTGGCCTACGGTTCCCTGCAAGGCTTTCGCCAAAGCTTCTGGTTCATTCTGGTCGGACACATTGTCTTTACCTTGCCCTTTATGGTGCGTACCACGACGGCAGCCCTGCAAAAACGCAGTCTGGTGGATCTGGAAGAAGCCGCTCGATCGCTAGGGGCCAGCTTTACTCAGATCTTTTTTGGCATTTTGCTGCCCGCCATTTTGCCGGCCATTGTGGCAGCTAGCCTGATGGTGTTCACCCTGTCCTTGGGCGAGTTCAACCTGACCTGGATGCTGCACACGCCACTAACCCGCACCTTGCCGGTGGGGCTGGCCGATAGCTACGCCTCAATGCGCATTGAGGTGGGTTCAGCCTACACGCTGATTTTCATGCTGGTTATTTTGCCCGTGCTGTGGGGCTTACAAACCCTGGCCCGCTTGCTGGAGAGACACAATGAACCATAAACACATACCGGTGCGCATCGAGCACTGTGCCAAAACCTATGCAGACGGCACCCGAGGCCTACATCCCAGCACCTTGGATATTGCCCCCGGTGAAGTCATGGCTCTGCTAGGCCCGTCAGGCTGTGGCAAAACAACGCTGCTACGACTCATCGCTGGACTGGAGATGCCCGACGCGGGCAGCCGTATCTTCTTCGATGCTCAGGATGTTACACAGCTACCTATAGAGAAGCGCGAGGTGGGCATGGTCTTTCAGCACTACGCGCTATTTCCCACTATGACGGTAGAGGCCAATATTGGCTATGGGCCAAAGATCAAAGGAGTGGCGCAGGCGCAGCGTCAAAGCCTGGTAGGTGAGTTAGTAGATTTAATGCGTCTGAATGGCCTGGAAAAACGTCTTCCTTCCGCCTTGTCCGGCGGCCAACGACAAAGAGTGGCCATTGCCCGCGCCATTGCCAATCAACCACGCGTCTTATTGTTAGACGAGCCCTTGGCTGCGCTGGACGCCAAACTGAAAGTGTCCTTGCGAGACGAGTTGGCCGAACTGCTACGACGTCTGCGTATTACGGCTATTCATGTTACCCATGACCAGCAAGAAGCCTTTGCTATTGCCGACCGGCTGGCCGTTATGCATGAAGGCCGCATCGTCCAGATTGTGGATGGAGAAAGCCTGTACCGCCACCCTGCCCATCCTTTTGTGGCTACGTTTTTAGGGCGGGTTAATGTGTTGCGTCGAAATGAACAAAGCCTGCTGAACAACGAAGTGGAATTAGCGGATCTAAGCCTGTCCTGCCCGGATGCCTTACGCGGTGCGCAAGAATTACTGGTGCGCCCAGAAGATATCACCGTTTGCATGAACACACAGCCGGGCTGGGCGCGAGCCAGAGTCAAACAGCGCAGTTTCCTGGGAGGACGGGTTCAATTGACGCTGGACGTGGACGGCCAAGCCGCCCTGATTGCCGAAGTGGACCGCGATCACCCAGCAATCATAGGCAGTAGCGTCGGCATTCACATCCCACTTAGCGCGCTGATGCCAGGCACGATAGCGCCGTCCTGAAGCCATCGGTTGGACTGCCCCGTCTATCCATCAGACGCCTCGTCTCCACTCGCCAAAAAAACACTTATTCAGGGAACGCCTCGATAGGAGCGGCCCGATCAAACATGCTGAAAACACTACTTATTCAAATGACAGACCCGCATATCCGGGAAGAAGGCAGGCTGGCCTACGGGCGCTTGAATACCGCCCCCTATTTGGTACGCGCCATCGCTCACGTCCTGGCGCTACCGCAAAAACCGGATGCCCTTGTACTGACGGGTGATCTGACCGATTTTGGTAGACCGCAAGAATATGCTCACTTGCGGGCTTTGCTGGAACCCTTGGCACCCATACCTGTGTACTTGATGCCGGGGAATCATGATGACAGGGAGCAACTGCGTCTGAGCTTTCCAGAACATCGTTATTTAGGCCAGGCCGGGCCTGTTTGTTATAGCGTGGATATGGGTGAATTAAGGCTAATCGCCCTGGACAGCGCTGTGGCAGGTGCCAGTGCGGGCAGCCTGGATGAAAAGCAGTTAGATTGGCTGGCAGCCGAACTGGACCAGCAGCCAGATCGTCCAACAATCATTGCGCTGCACCACCCTCCCTTTCAAACCTTGATCGGCCATATGGACAAGATCGGCCTGTTGCAGGGAGCAGAACGACTGGAGGAGCTGGTGCGTCGTCACAGCAATGTAGAGCGTGTCATCAGCGGACACCTGCATCGCACGATACAAGTTCGCTTTGGTGGCAGCATTGCCTGCACAGCACCGTCCGTCGCCCATCAGGTCTGCCTGGATCTGGCTCCCGATGCGGCCTCTGCATGGACACTGGAGCCTCCCGGCTACGCAGTTCATGCCTTGAATGCTCAAGGACATATCGTCACGCATACCGCCACGGTGGGAGAATTTGAAGGGCCCTTCGCCTTTCATGAACCCGATGGCGCGTTGATTGATTAAGCCAATATCAACTCGTCTGCTTGACGAGTCCATCCCCTACATGCACCCACAGAACACATAAAAAACACCCCAATGCCTGATCAAACAAGCATTGGGGTGTTTAGATCTGCGACTTAGGATCTGTGCTTATAGCCTCCTGTTCGGAGCCGTACAGATCACCGAATCAGCATTTACTTCTTGCTGTCTTTCAGCTGAGGAACAGCCGAACCTGCCGCAGGAGCCAACAGGCCGACCTGCGTGTAGGTGAACAACTTGTCGCGTGTATCGACGATGTCCAGATTGCGCATAGTCAGTTGACCAATACGGTCGCGTGGCGAGAACATGCTATCTACTTTTTCCATGCTCAGACGCTCGGCCTTGTATGTCAGGTTAGGCGAGACGGTGTCCAGGATGGAGTAGTCATTACCACGACGCAGTTCCAGAGTCACTTCACCGGTCACGGCACGCGCCACCCAACGCTGGGCGGTTTCACGCAACATGATGGATTGTGGGTCGAACCAGCGACCTTGGTACAAGAGACGGCCCAGACGCAGACCGTTGATGCGGTACTGTTCAATGGTGTCTTCGTTGTGAATACCGGTAACCAGACGCTCGTAGGCAATGTGCAGCAAGGCCATGCCCGGAGCTTCATAGATGCCACGGCTCTTGGCTTCAATGATGCGGTTCTCGATCTGGTCGCTCATGCCCAGGCCATGACGGCCACCGATGCGGTTGGCTTCCAACAGCAATTCCACGGGGTCCGAGAATTCCACGCCATTCAGGGCAACCGGCTGACCTTCTTCAAAGCGCACACGCACTTCTTCGGCAGGCACGGCCACATCGTCACGCCAGAAAGCGACGCCCATGATGGGTTTGACGATATTGATACCGGCGTTCAGGTATTCCAGATCCTTGGCTTCGTGCGTGGCACCCAGCATGTTGGAGTCAGTGGAGTACGCTTTTTCGGCCGACATCTTGTAGTCGAAACCGGCTTCCTGCATGTACTCGGACATCTCGGCACGACCGCCCAGCTCATCAATAAAAGTCTGGTCCAGCCAAGGCTTGTAAATCTTCAGATCAGGGTTGGTCAACAAACCGTAGCGGTAGAAACGCTCGATATCGTTACCCTTGTAGGTGCTGCCGTCGCCCCAGATATGGACGTCGTCTTCTTTCATGGCCGCAACCAGCATGGTGCCAGTCACAGCACGGCCAATAGGCGTGGTGTTGAAGTAGGTGACGCCGCCAGTGGTGATATGAAAGGCGTTGCACTGCAAAGCAGCAATTCCTTCAGCCACCAACTGCTGACGGCAGTCCACCAGACGGGCCAACGTGGCGCCGTATTCCTTGGCCTTGCGAGGGATCGCATCGTAATCAGGTTCGTCGGGCTGCCCCAGATTCGCGGTATACGCATAAGGGATGGCCCCTTTATTGCGCATCCACAAAAGTGCAGCGCTGGTGTCCAGGCCACCGGAAAAGGCAATGCCGACCTTCTGGCCGACTGGAAGAGATTCGAGGATGGTTGTCATTATCGCGTCAGTAGTGGTGTGCAAGTACAGTTCCGCCCGCAAGGCTCTCTAGAAGAGCGCTGCCCGTGGCAGGATCAATATGTCATTATATCGTCTTGACCGACCCTGGACACCTTTGCGTAGCTGGATTTAATTCCCCGATGAACTAGAACATCCATTTTCACCTGGAGACAAGTCATGCCCGAGACAAATGCTCAAGCCGCTATCAGCCGCTATCCCGTCCCCACGCTGGCCGAAATGCCCGAGGATATTCGCAGTCGTATTGAAGCCGTGCAGGAAAAATCGGGCTTTATTCCCAATGTTTTTCTGGCCCTGGCACACCGCCCTGACGAATTCCGTGCCTTTTTTGCCTATCACGATGCGCTGATGGAAAAACCCAGTGGTTTGAGCCATGCCGATCGGGAAATGATTGTGGTGGCCACCTCCGCTGCCAATCAATGTCATTACTGCGTGATTGCCCACGGTGCCATTTTGCGCATCCGCGCCAAAAATCCACTGGTGGCTGACCAGGTTGCCGTCAACTGGCGCAAGGCCGACATTCCCCCCCGCCAAAAAGCCATGTTGGCTTTTGCCATGAAAATCTCGCAAAACGCCCAGGAGATTGAAGAGTCCGATTTCCAATCCCTGCACGAACACGGTTTCAGCGACGAAGATGCTTGGGATATTGCCGGCATCAGTGCCTTTTTTGGCCTGAGCAACCGCATGGCCAACTTCATGTCTATGCGCTGCAATGACGAGTTCTACATGCTGGGACGCGTCCCTCGCTAAACGATGATGCGTTACGCCCTGTTGTTTGCCGGGTGGATCTGTGTGGCGTTGGCGGTAGCTGGCGCCGTCTTACCCTTGCTGCCCACCACCCCTTTCGTCCTGTTGGCCGCTTGGTGTTTTTCGCGTAGTTCCCCCCGCTTTCATCAATGGCTGCTGGATCAGCGCCATCTGGGACCGTACTTGCGTAATTGGGAGAACGGCCAAGGACTCACCCGCCGGGCCAAACGCCGGGCTCTTGTCATGTTGTGGTTTTCCCTGGCTGCTTCGGCCTGGCTGACCAGTCACCTAGGCTGGTATCGATTGGGCCTGTTGATCCCCGGCATTTTTGCCACCCGTTATTTGCTGCGGGCCAAAACCCTGGATGACACTCCTTCAGACCCTGTGCAAAAATAGCCTGCTTGAACCGATCCTGGCTTCACCTTTTTTATTTGAAAATTCCATGTCCAACCCTGTCATCTTGCTGGCTGCCGCCTACATCACCAACTCCGCAGGTAAAATTCTATTGGTCCGTAAACGTGGCAGCGCTTATTTCATGCAGGCTGGTGGCAAGCTGGAGGCTGGCGAATCGCCCTTGCAAGCCCTACAACGTGAACTGGACGAGGAGCTGGGTTTAAAAGCAGAAGAAACCGCCCATGCGCGCTACGAGGCTTACTTTGAAAGCCCTGCCGCTAATGAGCCCGACCATGTGGTGCATGCCCATGTTTTCACCCTGACGCTGGACCGCGACATTCAGGCTGCTGCCGAGCTGGAAGAAGCACGCTGGGTTAGCCCCCAGGAGATTCGCTCCCTGACGCTGGCCCCGCTTCTGGCTGATCACATTTTGCCGTTCCTGTGCGCCCAGCCCACGGCCTAAGCAAAGCCCCCCGCACGACTTCTTCAAGTATTAGGCCGCTCAAGCCACGAGCAGGCTAATTTTTGGCATAATGTCGCCCTTGAGTCTCCTATCTGGGGACGCAGCTATTTGCCCGACCAGCCCGCAACGGCGGGCTTTCTTTATTGAGCGCTAATTTATGTCCTCTTTGCCCTGTCCAGGCGCAATCGTCACCTTTACCCTGCAGCAACTGCGTGCCGCCACGCAAGCGGGGGGGATTTTAGGTGTGTCCATCAAAGGACAAGGCAATCATTTTTTTGTACAAGTGGCCACCCGCGCTGGCCAGGCCGTATTGGTAACGGCTCGCAGCAAAGATCCGCGCAGTTTCAAAAGTCCCTTGCAGGCCATGGTGTTACTCAAACAGGTAGGCATTGTGACGGGCCAGTTTGATCTGACCCAGTACTCCCCCGACCAACATGAAACTGCCCCGCGCAGCCGTCGCCGTCCTGCCAAACCCAGCAAACTGGGTTTGCGCTGGAACCGGATTGCCGAGCGCATCTCCAGCCCCGCCCAACCCTCTTTGGATGATCCCAGCCTGGACATCAATGAGGAACAGACGCGCCGCCTGCTCGCCAGACAGGAAAACCAGCAGTTAAGCCTGCTGGGCAACTAAGCGCAGTTCGCTAGTTTTGCAGGACGCTGGCAGCGAATAAGCCGCGTCCAAAGCCTGAGCCAGATCCTGCTGCAAATGCTGGGGTTCTTCCAGCCCCACATGCACGCGCAACAGCTGCCCGTCTCCGAACAAGGCTTGCCCATTGCG
>SMEO01000199.1_pt1 | contig 11680 bp, 14 predicted proteins | sample 2456251 | NCBI WGS metagenome assembly SMEO01 (sample SAMN10132594, study PRJNA489261) | soil metagenome | isolation source: day1 control-silt loam soil ammended | place: USA | reverse complement strand
ATGGACTTAGAACGTTTGCTTTTGCCAGAACGCTTTTCTTTTATAGATGTACTGAATGCAAATTGTTTTGCACGATTGAAAACCAGAATGGCATGGGCGATGGCTACACGATATTCTTTTGAGAGTGTATTTTTATAGACTCTTACAGAAAAATAGGCTTTCGTTACCATCACTCATGCTCCTTTCGTGCTATTAATACTTCCATTATAACAGAATGTATGTTCCTATATCTACTAAAATTTTTTCTACGAAAAGGCGATTCATCCCCTTCCTACTCGTTGGGCTAACGCCCTTCACACTCCTTGAGGAAGGGGTCTTCTCGCCCGAAATGATAAAGCGAAACGACCATCAGTGGCAAACTGATGGTCGCTTTTTATAATGGTCCAGTCCATACGTGCTGAGCGTATGCCTTTTACTGTTCTAAGCTATGTTTAAATACTTTTCTGATTGGATTCCCCATTGTTTTAAAATGTGAAAATAAGTAACAGCCTAAAATTACTATTCCAGTTCCTATGCCTTGGATCCATGTTAATTGTTCGTGCAAAAATATAAAAGCTAAAATGGATGTGAATATTGGATTGAAATTTAAAAAGATACCAGCTGTAGTAGCACCTAACTTTTGAACCCCAAGATTCCATAACACCATACATACTACAGTTGAAATTACACCCGTATAAATTGTAGCCATTATAAATGATGGGTTGACATTGACAATAGTAAAATGAGAAATATTCAATGGTAAGAGAATGATTAGGCCAAATAGTGCAGAGTATAATGTAGACATCATGGCTGAGGTCTTGGTCATTGCCCATTTACTACAAACAGAATAAACGCCCCAAACACATACGGCTGCTATCATCCATAAATCCCCTTTATTAATATGTAAGGTCAAAAGGAAGTTGATATTTCCTTTGGATAGGACTAGAACGACACCGATAAATGAAAAAATCATCGCCATTATTTGTAGAAAATTGATTTTTTCTTTAAGGAAAATAATAGAAAAAATTGCAATAGAAATGGCGTTTAAAGTGGAGATTAATCCAACATTCATCGCAGTTGTATGCTCCAATGCTAAAAATTGAAGAATATTAAATAGAAAAGCCCCAGTGAATCCCATTAAGAATAAGGGAAGAAGGGCATTTTTGGGTGGTAGAATCTTTTTTTCTTTCCACCACACAAGCGGAACTAAGCAAACAACGGCAATAATCCAACGTATGGTCGTTAAGGTCATCGGGGAAGCATGTCCAACAAGGGATTTTCCAACCACAAAATTTCCTCCCCAAAATAAACTGGTTAATAGTAGCAAAATTTTATATTTCATATCCAATATCCTCATTTCATATTTCCGTTTTGACAATAAGTTGTTTTAATAATTATAACCTTTATGTTGGGAAAGAATAGTGTTACGATTTCCGTACAGCTACTAGTTGAAAAAGCCTACGAGCTTTGTCCATATATGTTAATATAGAACAGGAAGAAAGGAAGCGTTTAACGTAATGAATCCTCATTTTTTCTTTGCATTAACGTTACCAAATGAACTGAAGGCTGAACTTTATAGTCGAATAGAAATATTAAAAATTGCATTTCCGTTTAAAAAATGGCTCCATCCTGCCGATTATCATATTACAATGGCTTTTTTAGGAGATGCTTCTGAATCCATGCGAAATGAAGCAGAAAGCCTCGTTCAAACGGTTTTAAAACATGAAACAGCATTTGAATTAACACTCAATGAAATAGGAACTTTTGGTAGGCTTGATCAACCACGGATTTTATGGGCAGATGTTGCATTCGAACAACGACTGTCTGATGTTCAAGCAAAAGTGTATCAAGCTTGTATAGATGTAGGCTTTAGCTTAGATACTAAGCCGTTTAAGCCACATATAACACTGGCGAGAAAATATAAAGGCGAGACCGCTTTTTCTCTTGAAAAAGCTTCCAATCTGGTCGCATTCAAACATAGACGTTTTCTAGCTTCCCAAATTACACTTTATCAATCACATATTGGTCAGACGCCATCATATGAACCCATTTCTTCGATAAAATTACAATAGTCTGGTGGTGATGTAGATGGCACAGCTCATAAAACTACAAGATTATGTATCGCGCTATGAGCAGGATATTTATCGATATCCCTCACAATTTATTAAATTAAAAAAGCAACAATGGGATAAAATCAAAGCAGCTTATCTAGCTGGAGAATTAGAGCAATTATATAGTCAATCATATGAAAATCAGCTGATTGACGAAGCATATGAAGAAGAGAAAAAGAGTGTATTTCAAAAAATGAAGGGTATGTTCCGACGTAAACAAGAGGAAACACCGGTGGTTGAAGTCGAGATTCCCAAAAAAGAAGAAAATATTTTTTCTTTACATATCCCTTCTGATACGGCTAGCTTGGAAGATTTGAAGCATACTTTTTTAAATCAATTACTTCACTTTCAAATGAAATGGGGTAGTTCAACGATTCATGAAAAATCATTTGTGGATGACACTTTCTTTTTAGATGAAAAGCTTCGTTTCTTTTTACAACGCTTTCCCGATACATTTCTTGTGATGTATAAGCCTGTTTTTCGATTGAAGAATGCTCCCGTCGAAGTGGATGTTATTGTTATTTCGCCTATGGATGCATGGTGTATTACTTTTTTAGAGGCTGAAGAAGATGCGGCATTTATTGGCTCGAGCGAGAAATTTTGGCTACGTAGACATCATAAGTACCCTGATAAAAAGGTACTTAATCCTTTTTTAGCTGTGAACCGAATGGGAAGCATTGTAAAGCAATTGTTTGACTTGTACGACGTGACTTTGCCAATCAAAAAGGTAGTCCTTTCGCGTAATGGCTATATCGATTATCCTACTCAATTCGACATTGAACTTTTAGATAAACGTAAATTTCCAGATTGGTTTGAGCAAATGCGTAGAGTTTCCACCCCGTTGAAACATCAACAATTAAAGGGAGCACAGGCTTTACTTGAGTATTGTCAAACAACATCTACAAGAAGAATAGAGTGGGAATTGACTGATGTAACAAAGATTGAAGAATCAGAATAACGGATTTTCTAATGGGAATTACCTTATACTACTTGACGAAGAAACAAGCTATCAACTAAAATTTACATGATGGCTATTGTAATAATGCTCAATAGCTATTTTTTTATTTTCTATCAATTATAATAAAAATGGTATGTTCCATTTATAATAGAAATAAAACTGTTCAACGAATACAGACGTAGAGCGTAAGCGCTAAGCTTTGGCTATTGCACGAATGCTTTTCTATTAAGCGAAGAAATTGAAGGTGAACCAGTTGGAAGATTTATTAGGTCAGGAGTGGGAAATATCTCCTGCTGGAGGAGCTACAGGAGAGGCTTTTATTGCAGTGAACGGCGATCAGAAGCTTTTTCTAAAACGTAATTCGTCGCCATTTCTTGCTGTATTATCAGCAGAAGGAATTGTTCCAAAATTAATGTGGACAAAACGTTTAGAAAATGGTGATGTTATTACAGCTCAGCATTGGCATCCAGGAAGAGAATTATCTCAACAGGAGATGACTGATGATCGGGTAGCAAAAATGCTACAAAAAATTCATCAATCAGATCCATTGCTAAGTATGCTAAAGCGACTTGGCAAATATCCTTTAAGACCTGAAAGTATATTTACACAAGTTAATACAGGACTAACTACAGAATTAGTGCAAATTTCCACAATCAATCAGGGCCTTCTTTTTTTGAAAGAAAATTTTTTGCTAATAAAGTGTGATGAAAGTGTCGTCTGTCATTGTGATGTGAATCATAATAATTGGCTAATTACTGATGAGAACCAACTATTCTTAATTGATTGGGACGGCGCTGTAATTGGTGATCCAGCCATTGATTTGGGAATGCTTTTATACTCATATATTTCTCGTGAAGAGTGGGGACAGTGGCTTGAGCGTTATGGAAAAAAGTTAGATGCTGGTCTTGAAATGAGAATGAAATGGCATGCTATTTCACAAGCGTTACTATCCATTCAATGGCATCAATCAAAAAGTCGTTTTAGAGAAAGAAATCAGTTGATTGAAAAACTTGCTAAAATATTAGCAAGTTAATCAAGTAAATGAATCAATATCTTCGACCCATTGCGTTAAATTATCCTGATTCGAAGTAATATGAGCTTCTAAATTGTTAGAACTTATTCCCGTTTGACTGTAATTGTATATTTCAGATAACGTATTTTTAACTTCGTCATTTATATTCATATTTACTAAAAGAGACTTTACAAGACGTTCAACTTGCTCGTATTCGGCAACGGATCCACAACAATCTGTTTGCTGATTATTAAGAATATCTTTAATTAATGAAATTTGATGTTCGTGAGATAGTGGCATATTTTTACCTTCTTTTCTTGGTTTTTTAGATAATCCTAGTGTGATGAAAAAGTATTATATGCGTACGTACGCTTGAATCAAAGAATTTCATCCTTGTATAAGAAACTTGAACCTCTTGTTTTAGCGTGTGTGTTCTTGCAAGTTTTATACTTGAAAAATTTTTTGTGACTGTCAGCGCTTTGCCGGCAGTTTTTTTCCATGACTTGCCCAATTTGAATAGTCATGGTATGTTGTGAACGAAATCTATTTTAGGGGTGTCATCATGCGTTTAAGACATAAACCGTGGGCCGAAGAGCGTCTTCGCGAATTTCCGCAATACGTGATTCAGCAACCGGAAAGCCATAAAGGAAAATGGCGTGAAGTATTTGGAAATGATAATCCGTTATATATTGAAGTTGGTACTGGAAAGGGGCGTTTTATTACTGAAATGGCCAAAGCTTATCCAGATATTAATTTTATCGGTATTGAGCTATTTAACAGTGTAATTGTTGTAGCACTTGATTTGTTAATTGAAAATGATTTACCAAACTTAAAATTGATGAATGTGAATGCTGCTAATTTACGGGATTATTTTGAAAAAGGTGACGTGAATCGTGTATATTTGAATTTTTCTGATCCGTGGCCTAAAACCCGTCATGCTAAACGTCGATTAACATACAAAACATTCCTCAGTACGTACGAAGATATTTTACCAGAACAGGGTGAGCTGCACTTTAAAACAGATAATCAAGGCCTGTTTGAATCATCCTTAATGAGTATTTCAGAGTATGGTATGTTACTTACCTATATTAGTCTAGATTTACACAACAGTAATTTTGAAGGCAATATTATGACGGAATATGAAGAGAAATTCTCCAAAAAGGGAAATCGAATTTACAGATTGGAAGCTCGATTTCAATAATGAAAGAGAATAAAGAATAGAGGCTGTCCCATAAGTCAATAATTCTGACTGTAGGACAGCTTTTCTAATTGTTTAAAAAAATAGACAATTATCATAGATAAAATCGAATAATCGAAAATAAACCGTGCAATATCGAACATAAATAGCTTCTGAGATTTATTTGCCTTGGCGACCCTGTTTTGAGTTGCGATTGGCGCCCTTCATCACATTTTCCCCGGTAGCAAACTCATTTGCAAATTCATTTTCAGCTTGATTACGTTTTGGTGTTTTGCTTGCTTTAATGGCTCCATCTACATTTGCTTTACGTTTCAAAATAAACACCTTCCTTTCTTTATTACATTATATTTTGGGGTAAAATCCTGAATATTTATTCTATCCTTTCAAAAATATCATGATTACAATATGAGGGATGGATGTTAAACTATTGACGAGGAGGGGTAAAATGGAAAAAGTACAAATAGGCGAAATAAAACTTACATGGCTAAATGGTGGAGGAACGAGTTTAGATGGAGGTGCAATGTTTGGAGTTGTTCCAAAGCCACTTTGGTCACGAAAATATCCATCTAATGAAAATAATCAAATTGAAATGCGGAATGATCCTATTCTAATTCAAGCAAATGGGTTAAACATGCTGATTGATTCGGGAATTGGAAGCGGAAAATTTACAGATAAACAAAAGAGAAATTATGGCGTCACTGAAGAATCTCAGCTTGTTGAAGAGTTGGCTAAAGTTAACTTATCTCCAAATGATATCGATTACATTTTAATGACCCATTTACACTTTGATCATGTTAGTGGATTGACAAAACTAGTGAATGGCCAGCCTGTATCCATATTTGAGCGAGCTGTAATTATTACCTCCCAAACTGAATGGGATGAAATGCGAAATCCTAATATTCGCTCAAAAAGTACATATTGGCGTGAAAACTGGGAGCCAATCCAATCTCAAGTTCAACCTTTTGAAAAAGAAAAGGAAATTACAGAGGGTGTGAAAATGATTCATACAGGCGGTCATAGTGATGGGCATTGTATCATTATTATCGAAAATGGTGGAGAACAACTTATTCATATGGCGGATATTATGCCTACTCATGCTCATTCTAACGTTCTTTGGGTAATGGCTTATGACGATTATCCAATGACATCTATTTTTGCAAAAGAAAAATGGATGAACTATGGATTAAAAAACCATGTGTGGTTCAGCTTTTACCACGACGCATATTATCGTGCGGTAAAATGGGATGAAACAGGTAAAGAAATCGTTGCTGAAGTGAAACGGGCGAGGGATTAAAGCAAAAGCAGTGTGAATTTATTTAGATTCCGCACTGCTTTCTAAAAAGAAAGAATACAATTATCTTTTTTGTGAAAATAATAAAAGTAATGTTGCTAATGGACCAAGAAACAGAGATAATAAAAACCAATTTAAACCGGATCTATTCTTTCCTTGAGCTAATCCAGCGTTAATGAGTGCTAATGTTCCCCAACCAACGAAAAATTGATTATCCAAGTTCAGTCACTCCAATCCTTTGGCCTCTCACTAATCACTCTGTTTGATTTCACTTAGTAAGTTCAATTCTAATATGGTTCCTGTTTTGCTATCTGCGACAAATTCAAATAGTTCGCGTTTTCCGTCGAGAATACGCGTCACACCACCTCGATAGACTTCATATGTTAACTCATCTTTTACATATGCTTCAGGCTTCATGACAATCCAGGAGCCATAAATTCTACCATGCTTTTTTACTCGCTCTTTAACATCAGCTAATACTCTTTCTGGAGAAGTACTTCTTGATGGATCTAGTAATTCCTTTGTAGCTATTGCTGCAGTAAACCCAACGGCAGCACCTAGTAAAAAGCTTTTCCAATTCATACCGTATCCCTCCATGCTTTTGTTATAAAATAAAGGTTTTCGATGCAATTTAATGTCTAACTGCCTTCCACTTTTCTTATTTTCTTCGCGAGCTGCCCAAGCCGGTTCCGCTTTTCTACTGTCTAGCTCCAGGCACCCAGCGCCTAATGGACTTCCCACTCCTCCTTACGATAAGTCAACATCGAATCGCTAGCGCTCTTCGTGTTTCCTTTATCTCGGTGGGATGAACACAGACTAAGACCGCCACATCGTGTGGCAACGTCTGTGTGACCCACATCCTGTGGGCCTCAGTCCATACGGCGCTGAACGGGTGCCTTCCGCTTTTCTTATTGTCTAGCTTCACCGGCTAGCTCGCTGTGAAAAAGATAAAAGTCCTCGAAAGGCAAAAAACGCCTTCCGGGACTTTTCCTATTTTCTTCGCGAGCTGCCCAAGCCGGTTCCACTTTTCCTTTAGTATACAGAAGATTTTGTTTGCTGCCTATTCGTTCCATAAATTAAAGTCTGTTAGATGGTAAGTTGTTAAATATTTCTGTAAAATATAGTAGAAGCTAAAGTGAAAAGGCCCGTTAATTCGGGATTAGGGGGCATAAAAATGAACGAAGAAACATTGTCTTTATTTAAAACATTAACGGAATTGCCTGGTACTGCAGGAAATGAGCATGCTGTTCGTGCTTTTATGCGCAGTGAGCTAGAAAAATATTCAGATGAAATTGTCCAAGACCGCCTTGGCAGTATATTTGGTGTGAAGAGAGGGAATGAGGAAGGACCAACCGTGCTTGTTGCTGGGCATATGGACGAAGTAGGATTTATGGTGACATCCATTACCGAAAATGGAATGATTCGCTTTCAACCACTAGGTGGATGGTGGAGTCAAGTATTAATGGCACAGCGAGTGGAAATTATTACAGATAACGGTCCCGTTATTGGAGTAATTGGTTCGATTCCTCCGCATTTACTAGATGAATCCTTACGTTCAAAACCAATGGATATAAAAAATATGCTTATTGATATTGGTGCGGATGATCAAGAGGATGCAAAAAGGCTTGGAATTAAACCTGGTCAACAAATTGTCCCAGTTTGTCCTTTTACACCAATGGCTAATGAAAAGAAAATACTTGCTAAGGCATGGGATAATCGTTACGGTTGCGGATTAGCAATTGAACTGTTAAAAGATTTGCAAGGGGAAACACTCCCAAACATTCTTTATTCTGGTGCTACTGTTCAAGAGGAAGTAGGGTTACGTGGTGCTCAAACGGCAGCATCTATGATTAAGCCAGATCTTTTCTTTGCATTAGATGCAAGTCCTGCGAATGATGCTTCTGGAAATAAAACAGAATTCGGTCAACTTGGTAAAGGAGCACTACTACGTATTCTCGATCGTTCGATGGTTACTCATCGAGGTATGAGAGAATTTATTTTGGACACTGCCGAAACACATAAGATCCCTTATCAATACTATGTATCACAAGGTGGGACTGATGCAGGTAAGGTTCATATTGCCAATGAAGGGGTTCCAAGTTCAGTAATTGGAATTTGTGCACGTTATATCCATACACATGCTTCGATTATGCATGTCGATGATTATGCTGCAGCTCGTGAACTGATTGGTCAATTGGTTCGTGCTTGTGATAAAACAACGTTTGAAACGATAAAAAATAACGGATAAAAAGCGCAGTAAATAGGTTTACAATTGTATAAATAACACGAGTGGACATTTGCCATACTTTGAACATTCTGTTTAACTAATATGATAAGACAATCTATGGATTGTTTAAGATGTTGCATATAAATGGTTGATTCAATATAAATTTGATATGATTAGTCTAAATTAGATGATGAAGGTGGAGGGATTTACTATGCAGGATTTACAATCAGAAGAACAATACGAAATATTAAAAAACGAAGGAAAACATATTTTTCTTTTTTCAGCAAATTGGTGTGGAGATTGTCGTTTTATTGATCCAGCTTTACCTGAAATTGAAGCGAAATTTCCTGAGTTTACATTTGTTCATGTAGACCGTGATCAATTTATCGATGTATGTGCGGCTAATGATGTGTTCGGTATTCCAAGCTTTATCGCCTATGAAAACGGAAAAGAATTAGGCCGTTTTGTAAGCAAAGATCGTAAAACACAACAAGAAATTGAAGACTTTATTCAAAGCTTGTAATATTTCCTTTTCTTAGTAAGGGCTGTCAATGAAGAAGGTGGATGACAATATGAGGATGGACAGTAGAAAATTGACGAAACAATTACAAGACCGGCTTACGGATGAAAATCGTTCCTTTCAGTTTGACAGCAAACAAGATACATTTCGAATTGAAAATGTTAAAACGGGTAAAGGCATTACGATTGAATTACCAAGGGTACTTGCTAATTACGAACGGGTGCAAGAGAAAGCAATTGAAGAAGTAGTTTATTATGTAGAGGAAGCACTGAAGGTGATGGGGGAAGAGCATAGTATGGATGGAAAGGAAAAGTCTATTTTTCCGGTCATTCGTTCGACATCTTTTCCAACCCAAGCTGAGGAGGGCAATCCTTTTCTATATGATGAGCATACAGCGGAAACACGTATTTTCTATGCACTTGATTTAGGTAATACCTACCGCCTTATTGATGAAAAAATGCTGCAGCGGGAACAGTGGCAAGCTGACCGAGTTCGTGAAGTGGCACGATTTAATGTTCGTTCACTTTCAACTGAAGTCAAAACAGATACAGTTGCAGACAATACATTTTATTTCTTGAATACAAACGACGGCTATGACGCAAGCAGAATTTTAAATGATTCTTGGCTGCGTGAGATGAAAGCAAAAATTCAAGGAGCGATGGCGATTGCTATTCCTCATCAGGATGTTATTATTATCGCTGATGTTCAAAATGCAACCGGCTACGATATTTTAGCGCAGATGGCGATGAGCTTTTTTACAAATGGACATGTACCTATTACCGCATTATCTTTCCTATATGAAGAGGATGAACTAGAACCAATCTTTATTCTTGGGAAAAATAAGAAACGAGAAGAATAAAAAAGAATGAATAGCACGTTAAGCAACATAATTTAGCGTGCTATTCTAATAATGACTAAAGGGCATTTCTGCTTTATATATCCTTATTATACTTATCCTTTTCCATATATTCTTTGATCTTTTTTTCTTCCCAATCTGCTCCAAAATTCCCATATGCCAAGGTTGTTATGCCATGAACGAGTACCCCAATTCCCCATCCTCCAAGGGGATAGAGAAACCACCAATTGCCTGCATTCGAAAGTAGATTAATGATAAAGAGCATAATATTCACCAGAATATAAACGGATAAATGAATATAAAAACCTTTTAGTCTCTCTACTCGTCTCTTTGCTCTTATATACTTTTCATCTTGCTTCATTCCTGCCACCTCCTATCCTTACGAACAATTTATCGTAATTAATTATATCCAGTTCATGGTTCAATTGACATAATATATGAATATTTTATATATTTTTTACTTATCCAAAATACTTAGATAACATTGGATAAACTATTAGTTTTGTCTAAAAAAACACATATAAATTCCTATTCTACTTAAAATTGCTCGATATTTTATAAAATACTGGTAGAATGAGTTTGAGAATACAAGCAAGAAAGAGTGATTATTTTGAATTGGTTTAAAAAAGTTAAAAATTGGTTGCAAGGTGAGGAAATCATTGAAATAGAAGAAGTGATACTGGATGATTCAATCGATCATAAAGAAATACAAAAGTTGAAACATAGTAAACAAAATGAACCGACATCTCATCAAAGAAATGCACAGCTAAGTGATCCTGACACGAAAGTTTTATATCAATACCCAAAAGGACAGTTTAAATTTCCGCTTATTCCGGATGAACGACCATTGCCAAAGCGGAAGCCAAGTGAAAAAGTGTTGGAAGAGAAATCACTTCAGGTTTCAACAAGACGTAAGAACCGTTCATCAGTAGTAAATACTAGAGAAGTAGCTACAGAGCCTAAACGAAAAATAGGTTCTCCCAAAAAACCGTTTCGCCCAACAGAAATTCCATCTCCCGTCTATGGATTTCAGCGTCAACAGAAACATAAACCTGAAAAAGCTGTGGAATTTGAATTAGAATCTGATCATGCTGTGTCTCATGATAGAGAGCGTACATTAAATGTACCAGCATTTTCTCAAAAAAATAAGCAATTAAATGAACAAACGATACTTGAATCTGTTCAACAGCAGCAAGCGAGCCAGAATGAAATAGAGCCAACTGCTGTTAGCGATGAAGCTGTTACAGAGTCTATTTCAGCTATTGTAAGTATTGAAGAAGAGAAGGTCATGTCATCCGATTTAGTGGTTGAAGAAGAAAAGGCTATGACATCCGATTTAGCGGTTGAAGAAGAAAAGGCTATGACATCCGATTTAGTAGTTGAAGAAGAAAAGGCCATGACATCCGATTTAGCGGTTGAAGAAGAAAAGGCTATGACATCCGATTTAGTGGTTGAAGAAGAAAAGGCTATGACATCCGATTTAGTGGTTGAAGAAGAAAAGGCTATGACATCCGATTTAGTGGTTGAA
>SMEO01000239.1_pt1 | contig 11696 bp, 10 predicted proteins | sample 2456251 | NCBI WGS metagenome assembly SMEO01 (sample SAMN10132594, study PRJNA489261) | soil metagenome | isolation source: day1 control-silt loam soil ammended | place: USA | reverse complement strand
TTTCCTCTGCTGTAAAGCTCTCTAAAGCATCTATTTCTTGAAGGAATGCTTGTAATACTTCTGGTACTTGCTCTTCAGCTAATACTTCCTTTGCTCCTTCTTCGTATTCAAGCTCTTCTTTGAAGAATACTTGAGACAACTCCACAATTTCCGCACCATAGCTCATTTGATCCTGATAAAGACTAATTAGATTACGAACCCATTCCTCTTGCTCAGGAGTACGAGTTTCTGATACTTTACCCGCTTTAACAAGATGAGGCAAAGATAACTCAACTACTTGGTCTAGTTCAAGTTGTTTTACATATTGATTATTCATCCAAGCTAGCTTTTGCTTATCGAATAGCGCAGGTGACTTTGAAAGTCTTTCGGCATCAAAAATCTTAATAAACTCCTCTTTAGAGAAAATTTCTTCCTCACCACTTGGAGACCAGCCTAATAAAGCAATAAAGTTAAATAAAGCTTCTGGTAAATAACCTAGCGCTTCATATTGTTCAATAAATTGAATGATTGACTCATCCCGTTTACTTAATTTCTTACGGGTTTCATTCACAATTAATGTCATATGACCAAAAATAGGTGGTTCCCAACCAAATGCCTCATAAATCATTAACTGTTTTGGGGTATTGGTAATATGGTCATCCCCACGTAATACATGGGAAATTTCCATTAAATGATCATCCACTGCAACTGCAAAGTTGTAAGTAGGAATTCCATCTTTTTTCACAATAACCCAATCGCCTATACCATCTGATTCAAATGACACTTCATCTTTGACCATATCATTGAATGTATATACTATGCCTTTAGGAACAGCAAAACGAATACTTGGTTTGCGTCCTTCTGCTTCTAATCTCGCTCGCTGTTCAGCTGTTAAATGACGACATTTTCCTGAATAATGTGGTGTTTCATTTTTTTCAATTTGAGCATCACGTTCAGCTGCTAGCTCTTCTTCCGTACAATAGCATTTATAAGCCATGCCTTTATCTAAAAGCTCTTGATACAATTTTTGATAAATGTCATTACGTTCTGATTGACGATACGGTCCATATTCGCCACCAACATCGACACTCTCATCCCAATCCATACCTAACCATTTTAAATACTTAAGCTGGCTCTCTTCTCCTCAATACGAATAATAAATTTTCCGCCTTTGTTACGTGCATACAAATAGTTAAATAATGCCGTACGTGCATTTCCTATATGTAAATGTCCAGTTGGACTTGGTGCATAGCGAACTCGAATTTCGCTGCTCATGTATAATTCCTCCTAATGTCTCACTTTTCTATACTACATTCTACCATCTTAACCATTTTGAATAAAGACGCCTTCCGCTTTTCTTTACCTAGCCGCAACGCACAGGACGTGCTAGCATCGATGAAGACGTAAGGACGTGATGAACCTAGCCGCCTGGCACCCAGCGAGGACATACAGCTGCCTTCCGCTTTTTTTAATTTGATTTCGTTAGTAGTACAACGGCTTGAGCTGCAATTCCTTCTTTCCGCCCAGGAAATCCTAATTTTTCTGTAGTCGTTGCTTTCACATTCACCTGCTCGACTGTTGCCTCTAGTAACTCCGCAATTCGAGCACGCATAGCTTCAATATATGGTGCCATTTTTGGACTCTGGGCAATAATCGTACAATCAGCATTGACTAAGCTGTAACCTTCGTTTTTAACCAAATTCCATACATGCTCAAGTAGCTTAGCTGAGTCGGCATCTTTAAAAGCAGGATCGGTATCTGGAAAATGCTTTCCAATATCTCCAGCACCAATTGCCCCTAGAACCGCATCTGCAACAGTATGTAGCAGCACATCTGCATCAGAATGACCTAGTAACCCTTTTTCAAAAGGAATTGTAACGCCACCTATAATTAACGGTCTACCTTCTACAAGCTGATGAACATCAAAACCTTGTCCAATTCGAAACATCATGCTCTCCCCTTATCTTTCTTCAAATTCGCCTGCTTTCTTAAAATAGCTTCGGCAAAATAAAGATCTTCTGGTGTTGTAATTTTTATATTATCATAATCGCCTTCAATTATAACCACTTGTTGACCGATCCGCTCTAAAAGACTTGCATCATCGGTCCCAAGAAATTGGTCGTTTTCCGCCTCTTGATGTGCTTTTAATAAAATTGGCATACGAAAAGCCTGTGGGGTTTGAACAGCCCACAAGCTTGATCGTTCCATTGTTTCCACTACTGACCGATCTTGTACCTTTTTAATCGTATCTTTAACCGGAACAGCGACAACCGCGCCAGCATGCAGCAAGGTTGCTTCTGTTAATTGATGAATAAGCTCCTCATGAATAAATGGACGAGCTCCATCATGAACCAGTACGACGTCTGTGTCTACATGTTTGATTCCGTTAAAGACACTTTGCTGACGTTCCGCCCCGCCTGGCACAAGCCCTTTCACCTTACCCAAACCATACGTATCGATTAATCCAGAGAATATGGCTTCTTCTTGAGGATTAATCGATAATATAATCCCTTGACACATCGGATCCACTTCAAACACTCGTAATGTATGGATGATAATAGGAATCCCCGATAGTTCAATAAACAGCTTATTCTTTCCTGCATTCATTCTCTTTCCTTGTCCAGCTGCAGGTATAACTACTTCATAAAACATAACGGCTCTCCCCTATAATGCTTTCTCTAACTGTTTCGGTTTAGCAAAAATCATTCGTCCCGCAGACGTTTGGAGCACACTAGTTACCACAACATCAAGTCGTTTACCAATATGATCTCTTCCACCTTCAACAACAATCATCGTGCCATCGTCCAAGTAAGCAACGCCTTGGTTATGCTCTTTACCATCTTTAATCACTTGAACGCTCATTTCTTCACCAGGAAGTACAACTGGTTTCACTGCATTAGCCAAATCATTAATATTCAATACGGCTACATTTTGAAATTCACACACTTTATTCAAGTTAAAATCATTCGTTACTACAATCCCACCCGAAATTTTCGCCAATTTGACTAGTTTACTATCCACTTCCTGAATATCTTCAAAATCTCCTTCATACATTTCTACCTTGATAGGTAGCTCTTTTTGAATACGATTCAAGATATCTAGACCACGACGTCCCCTATTTCTCTTCAATGCATCAGAGGAATCCGCAATATGTTGAAGCTCATTTAGTACAAACTGTGGAATTACAATGGTTCCTTCCAAAAAGCCTGTTTGACAAATATCTGCAATACGTCCATCAATAATGACACTCGTATCCAAAATTTTCAATTTATGCCCTCTATCGTCTTCTTCACTATCATCACTGTTTGTGCTTTTTTTCTTATTCGTTTTTAATAATAAGTTTAGTAGTTCATCCCGTTTTTTAAACCCTACTTGAAATCCTAAATAGCCAAATAAAAGCGTTAAAATAATAGGAACAACTGTATTTAAGATAGGTACTCGAATCGAATTAAAGGCTGTTCCAATGAGGAACGCTACGATTAAGCCAACTAGTAACCCTAAACTACCAAAAATAATATCTGTAATTGGAAATTTAACAAGCTGTTCTTCTAACCACTTCATAAAATTAACTACATAGTCCACTAACCAAAAAGTAATAAAATAAAAAATAATAGCACCTAACAGTACTGACACATAAGGATTGTTTAAAATAAGCAAATCACTTGCATGTATGGCGACTAACAATTCAGGAATAAGGAAAATCCCTAGTGTACCACCGACTATTATGAAGCAAGCTTGTATAATGCGTTTTAACATCCTTTCACCTCCCTCTCTCCATTATGAACAATTTAACAGAATTGAAACCTTCTTACCGTAAAATAAATTAAGATAAAAGATTAAATGAGTTCTTTAATAGCCTAGCACCGTGAGAATGTCATGTCAAAAAGGAAGTATCATCCATTTTCAACCGCAATTGTGATTTACATCTTTCTGTCTGTCACAAGTTGGATTTTTAATAGTCTTAATCCTTCTTTAATCTTATTTGCACGAACCTCTCCAATTCCCTCTACATCATCAAGTTCCTCAACCGTTGCTTTATGGATATCAGAAAAACTGCCAAACTGCTGCACCAAATTTTCAATAATTAATCCTGGTAGACGAGGAATTTTATGCAACATCCGATAACCTCGAGCATGAATCACTTCATCTAAATGTATATAACCATTATAACCCAGTGCCTTTAACATCACGCTTTCATCTAGGTTTTCCTGTATAGCTAGCTCTTGTAATCTTAAAACAATATCATCAGGATCTTCATTTTTATCATGAGTGTAATCTTTGATTAACCATTTTCCTTCACTTTCAATATCCACCAAAATTTCATTCATTTGTAAGCGGATTAATCTACCCTCTGTTCCCAACTCATTTAAATAGGCCACAAGCTCTGCTTTAATACGCAGAACCATCACATAACGATGAAACACTTGTAGCAAATCAGCATAGGTAACAACTTCTTCATACTCTAAAGCACCAAGTGCCACGATGCTTTGCTTTAAAACAGCTTTATATTTCTCTAAAGTTTGAATGGCTAAATTGGCTTTTGCCAAGATGACACCAATATCCTTTAATGCATAGCGAAAATTACCTTGGTATAGCGTAATAACATTACGACGCTGTGAAATCGCTATAACGAGCGACTTGGTTTCTCTTGCCACTCGCTCAGCTGTTCGATGACGCATCCCCGTCTCTGTGGAAGGTATACTACTATCCGGGACAAGCTGCGCGTTAGCAAACAAAATCGTGTCTGCTTTTTCATTTAGAATAATGCCACCATCCATTTTTGCCAATTCGTATAAAGTGCTAGGCGTACATGAACAATTGATTTTAAAACCACCATCGACTATAGAGCGGACTTTTTCATTATATCCAACCACGATCAAACCACCTGTATTAGCTCGGAGAACATTTTCTATTCCAGCACGTAAAGGTGTACCAGGGGCTACAATTCGTAAAGTCTCCAGTTTCATTTTTTCATATGCCTTATTATCACTCATACATTATCCTCCCAATGCATATTGTAGAGCTTCTGCCACCGATGAAACGCCAATGATTTCAACACCCTTCGGTACCTTCCAGCCGCCAATATTATTCGCTGGAAGAATCACTCGTTCAAATCCGAGTTTTACTGCTTCCTGAACACGTTGTTCAATTCTAGATACCCGTCTTACTTCACCCGTTAAACCCACTTCTCCAATCATACAATCCGATGGTCGTGTTGGCTTATCTCGAAAACTTGAAGCAATACTAACCGCAACCGCCAAATCAACCGCTGGTTCATCCAGCTTTACGCCCCCAGCTACCTTCAAATAAGCATCTTGATTTTGTAGAAGCAAACCTACTCGTTTTTCTAATACTGCCATTAACAGTGATACTCGATTATGATCAATGCCAGTGGCCATACGACGTGGGTTTCCAAAGCTTGTTGGTGAAATAAGTGCTTGAATTTCAACCAACATTGGTCGGGTTCCCTCCATTGATGCTACAACTGTTGAACCAGAAGCCCCTTGAGAACGTTCTTCAAGGAATATCTCTGATGGATTTGCCACCTCTTCTAATCCATGTTCTTTCATTTCAAAAATACCCATCTCATTTGTCGAACCAAAACGGTTTTTTACAGCACGGATAATCCGATATGTATGGTGCCGCTCACCCTCAAAGTATAGTACAGTATCAACCATATGTTCGAGTAATCTTGGACCGGCAATTGACCCTTCTTTTGTAACATGCCCTACAATAAAAATGGCGATGCCCTTTGTCTTAGCAATTCGCATTAACGTTGATGTACACTCACGAACCTGTGAAACACTACCTGGAGCTGATGTCACTTCTGATTGATAAACGGTCTGAATGGAGTCAATAATCACTAAATCAGGATTGACTTCTCCAATAGCATGTTGGATATAGTCCATATCTGTTTCTGAATAGACGAATAAGTTCTCAGACATCACCCCAAGACGGTCAGCTCTAAGCTTCGTTTGTTTCACAGATTCTTCCCCAGATATATATAATACCTTCTTTTGCTTATGGGCTAATTGCGAGGATACTTGAAGTAGTAGTGTCGACTTTCCAATCCCCGGATCGCCGCCAATTAATACGAGTGAGCCTTGCACTATTCCACCGCCAAGCGCACGGTTTAACTCAGCCATATCTGTTGCTATACGTGGCTCCTGTTCCGTTACAATGGTTGTTATAGGAGTGGCCTTCACCCGCTCGCCAGTTCCAATCTGAGAGTCAGAGTGAGAAAAGGCGCCCCTTCTTCCTGCTGGCTTTACGATTTCCACTTCTTCGACCATCTTGTTCCATTCACCGCAACCTGGGCATTTTCCCATCCATTTTGGAGATTCATATCCACAAGACTGACACATAAATTTTGTTTTCTTTTTTGCGGCCATAAGAACTCCTTCTGATAATATTTTCTTATCTTATAAAGATATTATATTTTAACTTTATTTAATCCTGCTAAAAAAAGGATTAAAAGTTAGATTATTCATGAAATTATTCTAGTTCATTACTTAATTGAATATTAGAAAAACGCGACTTATCACCCTAATGGCGAAAGTCGTTGTACCTACTGTATGACCTGAGGGCACTCTCATCTTCACTTTAATCTTTTAAAGAAGTTAAACATCGAGGTATAAAAACAGAGGTACATTGCAAGAAGCAAATGTACCTCGTTATTTTATCATTCTTTATTCATGTATATTAACCGTCTCAGGCTGTTTAATGGCCAAATCTCCATTAATCACATCTAAAACAATATGTTGGCCTTTTTGGATATTACCTTTTAAAAGTTCTTCTGATAAATAATCTTCAACATGTCTTTGTATAGCACGACGAATTGGACGTGCCCCATACTCTGGATCAAAACCTTCTGTTGCAATTTTTTCCTTCGCTGCATCTGTAAGCCCAAGGAAAATCTCCTGCTCTTTCAAGCGTGTAATCAATTGATCAGCCATTAATGTAACAATTTCCGTTAAATGTTTCTTCTCTAATGAATGGAAGACAATGGTTTCATCAATACGGTTAAGGAACTCTGGACGGAAGGCACGCTTTAACTCTTCCATTACCTTACCTTTCATATTTTTGTAATCTTGCCCCTCATCTTGAATATTAAAACCAACATATTTATTCATTTTTAATGCTGAAGCACCAACATTTGAGGTCATGATTAAAATCGTGTTACGGAAGTCCACCGTACGACCTTTAGAATCTGTCAATCTTCCATCTTCCAGTACCTGAAGTAAAATATTAAACACATCAGGATGTGCTTTTTCAATTTCATCCAGTAACACTACAGAATATGGTTTACGGCGTACTTTTTCTGTTAACTGGCCACCTTCTTCATATCCAACATATCCTGGAGGTGAACCAACGAGGCGAGAAGTAGAATGTCTTTCCATATACTCTGACATATCAATACGAATCATCGATTCCTCATCGCCAAATATAGCTTCAGCTAATGCACGAGCTAGCTCGGTTTTACCTACACCTGTAGGTCCTAAGAAAATGAATGATCCAATTGGACGCTTCGGATCCTTAAGCCCAGCTCTTGCACGACGTACAGCTTTTGATACGGCTTTGACCGCTTCCTCTTGACCAATAACACGATTGTGAAGGATAGACTCCATGTTTAACAATTTATCTGACTCGGTTTGTGCCAATTTTGTAACAGGAACACCTGTCCACGCAGATACAACATGAGCAATGTCATCCACAGTCACTTCACTATTTTCTTGACCTTGCTTTTCTTTCCATACTTTTTTTGTTTCTTCTAATTGCTCACGTAAACGTTGTTCAGTATCACGTAAAGAAGCAGCTTTTTCGAATTCTTGGCTTTGAACAGATGCATCTTTTTCTTTACGTACCTCATCAAGCTTCACTTCAAGTTCTTTTAAATTCGGTGGTGTTGTATAAGAACGTAAACGAACTTTTGAACCTGCTTCATCAATTAAGTCAATCGCTTTATCCGGTAAAAAGCGGTCAGAGATATAGCGGTCAGACAATTTAACAGCTGCATCAATAGCTTCATCTGTAATTGATACACGATGGTGTGCCTCATAGCGGTCGCGTAAACCTTTTAATATTTGAATAGATTCTTCCATTGTTGGTTCATCGACTTGAATTGGCTGGAATCGGCGCTCAAGCGCTGCATCTTTTTCAATATATTTACGATATTCATCTAATGTTGTAGCACCAATACATTGAAGTTCTCCACGAGCTAATGAAGGTTTCAATATATTCGAAGCATCAATAGCCCCTTCTGCTCCACCAGCACCAATTAAGGTGTGCAACTCATCAATGAATAAAATAATATTACCCGCTTGTCGAATTTCATCCATGACTTTTTTCAAACGATCTTCAAATTCGCCACGATATTTTGTTCCGGCAACAACTGTACCCATATCAAGCGTCATCACTCGCTTGTCACGCAAAATTTCAGGTACTTCATTATTAATAATTTGTTGCGCAAGTCCTTCAGCAATCGCTGTTTTACCAACCCCAGGTTCTCCAATCAGAACTGGATTGTTTTTTGTTCGACGACTAAGTACTTCAATCACACGTTGAATCTCTTTACTACGACCAATTACTGGATCTAAACTTCCTTCACGGGCAATCGCCGTTAAATCACGAGCTAAACTATCAAGGGTTGGTGTACTAGCATTTGTAGTAGCCGCACCTTGGTGTCCACCTGATTCATTGCTACCTAGAAGCTGTAGCACTTGCTGACGCGCTTTATTCAAGCTCACACCTAGGTTACTTAATACTCGTGCTGCTACACCTTCACCTTCACGAATTAAGCCTAATAAAACATGTTCTGTTCCCACATAAGAATGTCCTAATTTTCTTGCCTCATCCATCGATAATTCTATAACCTTCTTAGCTCTTGGCGTGTAGTGGATAGTCTGTGCAATTTCTGAACCCCGACCAATTAAATTTTCAACTTCTTTTTGAATCTTTTCTGATCCTAATCCTAGGGCATATAAAGCTTTAGCAGCAATTCCTTCGCCTTCACGTACTAAACCTAAAAGGATATGTTCTGTTCCAATATTATTATGACCTAACCGGATAGCTTCTTCCTGTGCCAGTGCCAATACTTTTTGAGCTCTTTCTGTAAAACGACCAAACATCATAGGGATTTCCTCCTTAAGAATCTTCGTTTTTATCTAAATTTAAACGCTCTCGGATCAGGGCTGCACGACGCACATCTCTTTCAAATGGTCGCAATGGCCCCCCCGCATACTTCTGTAGAAATCCAGGTTGTGTTAAAATCATTAACTCATTAAGAATACTCTTTGAAATATCATTAATAAATCCTAAATCAATGCCTAATCTTACATCTGAGATACAAGTAGAGGCTTCCTTAGTTTCAATAATCCTCGCATTTGATAAAATTCCATATGCACGGAAAATTCTATCTTCTAATTGTATGTGAGATGTTTTCACTAATGCTTCACGTGAGGCTCTCTCTTGGGCGATGATTTGTTGAACGACATCTGTTAAATCCTCGACAATATCCTTCTCCGATTTACCGAGAGTAATCTGGTTAGAAATTTGAAAAATGTTTCCTAACGCCTGACTACCTTCTCCATACATTCCTCTAACTACGAGGCCTAATTGGTTAATAGCGGGGACGATTTGATTTAGTTGCTGTGTTAAAACCAGGCCTGGCAAATGGATCATTACAGAAGCTCTTAATCCTGTACCCACATTTGTAGGACAACTTGTTAGATACCCTCGTTCTTCATCATATGCATAGTCAATCTCTTCTTCCATCCAATCATCTAATACATTTGCTAACTGTAAGGCTTCCTTAAGCTGCAAACCTGACATTAAACATTGGATTCTCAAGTGATCTTCCTCATTAATCATGATACTAATCATTTCATCTTCTGATAGTAGGCAAGCACCCTGCCTTGTCTCTTCAATTAATTGAGGGCTAATTAAATGTTTTTCAACAAGCACCTGCTTCTCTAGAGGTTGAAGCTGGCTCATTTCCAACATCTCTAACTTTCCAATTTCTGAATTTACTTCTGTTTCATTTCTCTTTTTTACTAATTCAATTACTTCTGTTGCCACATCATGTGAAAAAACAGTCGGAAATATATAATCATTGAAGTTTCTAGCAAGACGAACACGAGAACTCAAGACGATATCTGTTTCAGGTCCATCGCAATTCATCCAAGAACTGAGGGCATTTTGTAAAAATCGTTCTAAACTCATGCTTCCTCCCCCTCACCTTGCGCTTCGTACCTCTTTTCAAAGCCACGAATTTTATCACGAACTTCTGCAGCTTTTTCAAACTCTTCTTGATCAACCAAATCTTTTAACATCTCTTTCATTTCTGAGATTTGTTTTTTCAAATGAAGAGCACCGCCTATTCTTTTTGGGATTTTTCCAATATGAGCAGTATTACCGCTGTGCACCCTCTTTAAAATAGGATCTAACTGTTTATTAAAGGTTTCACTGCATTTTGCACATCCGAATTTTCCCAATCGGAGAAATTCTTTAAAAGAAAGCTGACAATTCGGGCAACGTAGTTCTTCAGTTTTTGGAAAAGAGTTAGCTTTAGGCTGTTGCATATTAGACTCAATATTGAATAATCCAGCTAATAAATTATTAATTGAAAAACTTGATCCTCCGTCATCCATAAATAAATTTCCCTTTTCCTGTGCACATCTCTCGCAAATATGGAATTCGGTTTTCTCACCATTAATAATTTTTGTGAAATGAAGGGTAGCTGGTCTCTGATTACATTCCTGGCAAATCATACTACATCACCTCTGCAGAACTCATTTATATTTTAAAGTTGTAAGCATTGCAGTTAAAATCCTTGCCCTAAGTTCATCACGATCGGGCAAGTCAATGTATATGACTGACCGATCAATGACACTCATCATTATTTTCGCTTCTCGGTCATTAATGATGTCTTCATTTACAAGTCTTGTAATAATTCCCTCAGCAGTAGATTGAGACACTCTATATCCAATTATTGAAATCAAATCATCAATAAGGACTGCGTAGTCTTGTGATTTGACCTTCATAATACGAATATAACCCCCGCCACCTCGCTTACTTTCTACAAGGTATCCTCTCTCAATCGTGAACCTTGTGTTGATTACATAATTAATTTGAGAAGGGACACACTGAAATTTATCTGCAATTTCATTTCTTTTTATTTCTAGAATGTCTTGTTGACCCATTTCTAATATTTGTTTTAAATAACTTTCGATAACATCAGATATGTTTCTCACTCAACCTCCCCCATCCTGACTTTGACTATATTTGACTAATATTATACAACGAAAATAAACTTTTGCAACTCTTACGTCTTAAAATTATTATATTTTTGGAATATATGGTATTTTTATGAAAACAATAGTATTTATGTACTTACATACTTAACATTATATACCTTTATTTATACATAAATTCCTCAATAATTACCACTATTTTCACTTTTGGGCTATAAAGAAGGTCTTTTTAATGGCTAAAAAAGGCTTGGTTCCCCCCATTCAGGTACTTGTTTTCATTTGTTTATTTGTAATTACCTTTTATTTGCGCTTTGATTTAACCTTTGGTTTTTTTAAAACAAAAAAAAGACTAGCATCTCTGCTAGCCTCTCACTTTTGCTTGGCGACGTCCTACTCTCACAGGGGGAAACCCCCAACTACCATCGGCGCTGAAGAGCTTAACTTCCGTGTTCGGAATGGGAACGG
>SMEO01000197.1_pt1 | contig 11704 bp, 13 predicted proteins | sample 2456251 | NCBI WGS metagenome assembly SMEO01 (sample SAMN10132594, study PRJNA489261) | soil metagenome | isolation source: day1 control-silt loam soil ammended | place: USA | reverse complement strand
TTCATAGAAAGAGTGCGGCATCGTACCCCTATAAAAGTATCGCCGATTGAACGGCGTAGTTGGCACCGACCTTGCCCTCTTGAAAGACTGTTTTTCTCTCAAGAGTTGCTCACTAAAAGTTCTGCCTATGCCTCTTCTTATAGAAGATGGTAAGTGGGATATTTGTGAGAAAGAACCCCATTGGCTTCAGCCGTGGGAATGGTCAGTTAGTAATCATCCCTTGAATATATACTTCTTATGCCAACTAAAATATGGTTTGTGTTCGGTTTCAGTTGGAATTTTAATATCAGCATTCAGTAGAAACTTATCATAGTCTTTTTCTTCTATTTTTTCTGAAATAAGTATGTTTCCTTTTGCATTAAATGAAATATACCCTTTATTATATAAGGTATCATGGTTGCAACATAGTAATATACCATTAAATGGATCTAGTCTCTCTTCCTTTGAACAGTCTTTCCATGGTTTGGAGTAACTTGCGCGTAATATATCTCTTAAACTAATTCCGCAAATGGGGCAAGCATTGTTCCAAATAGGTTCTAATTTTTCTCTGAATTTACTTTGTCCAACGCGTATTTTCGTTTTTGTTTCTGATTCAGTGTTAGTGATCAATGGTGCTAAGGGTTTCCAATCATTGATCTGGATCAAATCCATAGATAGGCTCATCTGTTCCTCATCCGGCACAAATATGTTCGCATCTCCAATCAATTCTAATAGTTGAATGGTCAATTCATCATTACATGGATACAAGTACCCTTGATTTCCCTGGCCATTAGCTTGAAACGCTGAATATTTAATAGGTAACAACGGTGCGATATCATGAATGTGATCTACAATCCGCAGTGGAACTTCTAATTCATGATAATCGAGTGTTACCATGTACCCTGCTTGATTCCAATTTTGATTATTTTGTACTCCCACTGGATTTTCACTTTCGATACAATTCGCTGTTGCTGAACTTACCGCAACAATATATCCATTCACATAATGGAATACCTTATCACCTTGTCTCACTTCACGCATTCTTTCCCACGAATGCTGTCTATTGCCAGCTTGATCTATCTTAATGGTCCAAATGATGCCTGCTTCTTTTTCTTCGTTGTATGTTCTACCTTGCATTACAATAAAATTGCTCATACATTTCCTCCAAAATAATTCACCAATCTCTGATTAATGATCTCGGTACATGCCTTTCTCAATAAGAATCATCACAATATATTCTGTATAATCCGTTATTACTTTTCGATAATTGATTCATTAAAAACAGTCAATTATATAGTAGATAATATTAGCCTCTTTTAGTGCTATATAATCATCCTTATTAGTCTTCAAATTTTCATAAGGCTTCCAATGACTCCTATATTTTGTTCTTTAATAGACTAATATAAGTATACTACGAAAAACATGATACATATCCTTATCTAAGTTTGACGGATCTAAGGCTTTTTTATGTAAAAATATATATGAATTGAAATATTTGTCTTAAAACAATAAAAGTAGATCTGCTCTAAAGGAGCTCTTTCCCTCCATGGAGTATTCAACAGCTTTATTTTTTTCAAGTGAGTGTTTGGTCAAAAAAAACTGCACTCCCAATTGTTAGCTGTGTCTTACAATTGGGGTGCAGTTCAAAGTTTAGTGGTCTCTTTTTTTCACTCGACTTAACGATTACATTTCGGGTCCCAGTTTTAACTCAATCAAGTAAAGGGGATTACCTTCAGGATCACTGAAATATGCGATTCGGGTTGTTTCTTCTTCCATGATAGGTTGAAATTCAACACCACGGGACTTTAGCAACTTGATGGCTGACTCTAATTCTTGTACTTCCAATCCAATATGTACGCTTCCTGATTTCCCCGGATGAGAATCCTGTCCTTCGCGAGGATGCAGTAGCCCAATTGTCAACCCCGGTGCTTCGACCTGCACCAAATGCCCTTCTACTTGGAATTGCACCTTTAATCCAAGTGTTTCTACGTAAAATTGTTTTGCCTTTTTTAAATTATCTACTACGATCGTGACACTGCCACTTTTGAACATTATATATTCCTCCATTCTTCAATCTTCTTTTATTATATTTAATAATTAGTTTTATTTACAAATAAGATTTGACCTCATGGGTTGAAGATTTATACGGAATGACAAACTAAAAATCACAATTAAAGATAAAATTTATTCAACTAAACTTCGTTAGTCGAATAAGAAAAAGGAGCTGCCGTAACAACCCCTTGTTAAATTCCTGTACGCGCCAGTTGAAACAACATTATTGTTGATAAGGGGATTTACGGACTTTTTGCATAAAGCGTTCTGGATTATCAATCTGTTCAAAACCGTATTTTTTATATAATGAATGTGCATCATTAGTAGCTAACATAAACCTCCGAACTCCTTGTAGTTCGGAATGATTGGTGATAACTTCCATTAACCATTTAGATAATCCTAATTTACGATAGTCTGGTAATATAAACACATCACAAAGATATGCATATGTAGCTAAATCGGTTATTACCCTTGCAAAACCAACTTGTTCAATAACTTCATTACCTATTTCACCTTTAAAAACCCCAAAACATAAAGTCGTATTTTCAATTGACTTTCTTACTGTTTCCTTGGGTATCCCCTTTGACCAGTAAGCTTCTTGATTCAAAAAATTATGTATTACATCTACATCTAAATACTCTTTATTAGTAGAAATCGAAAATCCTTTATTTACCCTTATATTCATTTCAAATCCCCCTAAACTTTTTTATTTGTACTGTAATTATATCAGACCCTTAATTTTAATCTTGTATCATTAATGAAAGTTAAATTAGTGTAATTATCATAAATTAATATCTGCTTAATTTACTTTTAATCAGCACTTGTCCATTCATTATTATTCTGAGTGCATATATTACTATTGTTACCGAACCAGAATGAAAGGAGGAGTAATCAATGCCATTTTTCGGATTTGGTCGAAGAGACCTGTTTTTTCGTAACGACTTTAGAAGAAGACGATTTTTCCCCATTGAAATCGAAATTGAAATAGAAAGAAGAAGACGTATTGAAATCGAAATAGAGAGAAGAAGACGCAGATTCTTTTAGCAAATGATTAAAACAGTATTTAAGGAACCTAAGGGTTCTTTTTTTATATCATATAAATTTAAGTAACCATTTCTTTCGTTACCATCATACACCCCGAAAAGATTCTCTATGAAATTGTTCAATCAATGGAAAAAAACACAATTCTTGTAACAGAATTGCGCCCTTTTGCTAAGTACTGGATTCTCCTTATGCACTTATAAGAATCCATTTGCCTGTATATATCTCCTCTACCTCCAGCAGCTACAATATAAATCAAAAGCTCAGGATCATGAATTTCATAAATAATTCTAAACTCTCCAATTCTCAAACGAAAAAAACTGTCTACACCCTAAAGTGAGCTTATATCTAAAGTTCCTCTTTGATAGGGGTCTTCAGCCAAAGTGAAGAATGCTTTTTAATATACTACATAGCTTGTTTAGAATATTTCAGATCATACATGATCTTCTTCCTCAAATACATCCTCATGAGAATAGTATTGGGTGCCTGCCACCTAAGCTCAGTCTATTCACTCTCCATTTCCCATCTATGTATTTCTTCCCGAACCATTGGTGCTACCTCTTTACCTAATAATTCGATGGCTTTCATGACATCGGCATGTGGCATCGAGCCAACTGGTACGTGCAGCATAAAGCGTGTGATACCGACGTTCTTCCGAAGGTGAATAATTTTTTCAGCAACCGTCTTCGCATCACCTACGTATAAAGCTCCTTCAAAACTGCGAGCAGCATCAAAGCTAGAGCGATCGTATCTCCCCCAGCCACGTTCTCTACCTAAGACGTTCATGGCTTGCTGAGTAGATGGGAAAAATTTTTCGGCTGCAATGGTAGTACTATCTGCAATATAACCATGTGAATGTGATGCAACTGGCAACTTCGATACATCATGACCAGCTTGTTTAGCCGCTTTCTTATAAAGTTGTACAATCGGCGCAAACTGCTGTGGGCTGCCACCAATAATCGCTAGAACGAGCGGTAAACCCAAAATACCTGCACGAACAGCAGATTTGGGAGTGCCACCGCTAGCAATCCAAACCGGTAAAGGATTTTGAACAGGGCGCGGATAGACACCTAAATTCTGAATGGCAGGTCGATGTTTGCCATTCCAGGTCACCTTTTCAGACTGCCGAATTTTTAGTAACAGCTCTAATTTTTCATCAAATAATTCATCATAATCTTTTAAATCATAACCAAACAATGGAAAGGATTCTATAAATGAACCCCGACCAGCCATAATCTCAGCACGTCCATTCGAGATGGCGTCAAGCGTAGCAAAATCCTGAAACACTCGTACTGGATCGTCAGAAGAAAGCACTGTAACAGCACTCGTTAATCTGATCCGTTTGGTCTGTGACGCAGCCGCAGCTAGTACAACTGCAGGAGAAGATGCTGCATAATCTTGGCGATGATGTTCACCGACACCAAAGACATCTAACCCAACCGAATCTGCTAATACAATTTCTTCAACAACCTCACGTATACGTTCAGCTTGACTGATCACCTTACCGGTTTCTACATCCGGAGTTGTTTCTACAAATGTAGTCACACCAATCTCCACTAAAATCCCCTCCTCTTTCATGCATAGCTCTAATCAAAGCCTTACTCCTACTGCTTTTGTGAAGTTTTCTTTTTAAAAAAGGCTGTTTTCGCAAAGATTTTTGTTTTTTGAACAGGTTTTATTAACGTTTTCACTAAAAGTCCTCAAGGTTCGGACCCGATTCCCCTTGGATTCACCAAACCTGTCCGAAGTTGCCTCAAGTTCGGACTCGATTCCCTTGGGTTCACCAAACCTGTCTGAAGTTGCCTTTGGTTCGGACTCGACTCCCCTTGATTTCACCATACTTGTCTGAAGGGCCTCAGGTTCGGACTCGATTTTCCTTTGATTCACCAAGCCTGTCTGGAGTCACTTCTAAGCGGGCAAAAATTTGTACAAAAAGCAACAAAGTATACGAAAAGAGCCTTAAAAAAATAATGTCATTCCTAATCATACATTACCCATGGAATTCTTTTCAATTTTCTAGATTTTGTTCCCTGGTTAAGCGTAATTAGCTCAATCTTCAATTCTACAAATATATCCTGCTTCCTAGCAGCCTATAGATTCTTTCCTATTCAAATTTCTAAAGTCCTCCAATAGCTTTAAGCGCCTTGATTCTGGATCTTTCTCTATACGTTGTTCTTCCTGATGCTCATGGTCTCCATTTTTAAGCCAACTTGGTACCATTTCCTCACGAATATATTTTTTACGATAAGGAGTCTCTTCCTTAGTAGCCTGCTTCGGTGCTCGTTCATTTTTCACCGCTTTCTCTAAATACTTTTCAAACTTTTTTATTCCTGCTATATTTCCGCTAATATTTTTCAAGACTCGTTTAAAGGCAGGTAAAGAAATTTCCTCAGAATAGAAATCGTAAACTTTATAAATACTATCTATCCAATCCTTTCTTAGTCCATTAGGGAAAACCTTACAAATGATAGAGTTTATTTCGTTTATGTTCGTTTGCGTATCATCATTGGTTGGTGAATTGAGGAAAGCCATTTTTTCCTCACTAGAATGATTTTGATGTTCTTTTTGTAGTTCTTTTTTGGAGTTATGATTTGTAGTTCTTTTTGGTAATGCTTGGTCTAATTCACCTTTCGCTTCGGAACAATCTGTATCATCTACTTGGTCATCATTACCTGTTGGGTATGTCTCATCCTCCCAAAGCTCGGCAAAGTTTTGTTCAGCAGTAAATTTCCCCATAAAAAAACTGCACCTCCAATTGTTATTTGATGCTAACAGTTGGGGGGCAGTTCAACTCACCTTGCAGTGTATTTACAATTGTATTTTTCACATTGTGAATATCGGCAAGAACGTTTTTTTATCTCTAATACTTAGATAACTTGGATGATGTTGGTCCTACCTGTTTCTCAGGTTTTTTAGCTTTTAGATTGGATGCCCAAGATACTCGAGACTCATACTTTTGGGTATATTCCTTCTTGACTAGTTTCTGTAAACGATCTTTGTTCTTTTCAAGGGATTGCTCAATGGAAAGTAGGCGTCGAGTTGGGAAGGATAATCCCGCTAGTATTGTAGTTACAGTAGGGTCAGATTCTGAGATATAGGTTCCTTCGAATAATTGTAGAGGTTCTCCAATCTTTTCAAAGATAGCTGGCACATTAATTAATTTAGACATATTCTCTGGTCCTTCATAGATTAAACCAGCACGAATTACACCTGTTGATTCAACAGGACAGAATATAGAGTTTTCCCAAGATTGATGAATTTTACTACTTGTGTCTGTCATTGTCTTAGCGTCTGTGATTGTGGCTGATGATATGATTGTTACTCCTCTTGTGTTGAGAATATTCATAAGATCCGCCTCATCAAAGTTACCGTATAAAGAACTCTTTTGCGTTACTTGCAGTACATGGTCAATGGCCTGCATGACCTGATAATTAGAAGAAAGGTAAATCTGCTGTTTGCTTGACTGTGGGCTTATCTTACGCATCTGATCATTGTCTACCAGGAACACAGAAGAGATAGCTTCTATTTTAAAAATCTCTTCGATACACTCAGCAGTATTGATTCGGTTACCCGCTAACACGTTTCGTTCAGGTACTATAGCAATAGCACCTATATTGATGCCAGGTAGTTGATCTAATAGCAGATCAATTAAAAGCGGGCTCATACCAGATCCAGTACCACCGTCAGTAGAGAACGCCACCAATAATAGCCTTATGTTTTTAAAGGATCGCTTTATAAAATCAATCATCTCTTGATAGTTATCTTTAACAGCTTTTATTCCGATTGATCTATCTTGCCCAGCACCATCTAAACCTGTGACAAAATACTTCTTTTCCACCCTCTTGTTAACTAATCCATCACGTTGGTTAGTGTTGATAATCGCGGATTGAAAGCCCAAAGTTGTTGCTACCTCAGCTATATTACCACCGGCTTGACCTACTCCCAAGATTCCAATTGATTTCACCAAATCGCCTCCCTGTCTTAATATGATAATACTCACGTTTTATAAATTTAGACTTGTTCATCTCATAAATTCCATTGGTGATTGAAAAATTTTTATGTGTAGATTATAAGATTTCCCACTACAATAAAAGAGAAATAAAATAAGAAAAATTGCATAATCAGTTACAAATGTAGTGGAAAATGAATGTAGTGTATTATAAACAAGTTTTTCAATTGTAAGGAGAGCATTTTCAGGGTGATTTATCGTTCTTTTAAGATCCTTTTAGATGATTCTATCTGAACAATAAAACTAAAAAAATGTCAGACACCTCATAGTCAATTTAGGGCAAACCACTCTCCCGAACTGTCCTTTATTAGTGCCTGACACCATTATTATTCTGAAAATAATTAAAAAAGCTTACTCAAAGAGAAGCTTAACCTCCGCTATAAACACTATCACATGTTCCAGCTTTTGGCTCATAATAACAATGGTTTTTAAATTGACCCGTTAACGGTTGACCGTACCATGTTGGAGGGCATGGGGCATATGGATTAAAATACCAAAGAGAATGTTTTGCTGGGTGTTCTCTCCAATAATCCAAATTTTGTTTTGCTAATCTTTTTTCAGAAGATCTTGCTCTTTGATAAAATACATTTCCTTTTTGAACAGCTTCAAAGGAATAATTTCCTCCTTGTACTTGATAAATAACTTGAGGAATTGTTCTTAAATTTTTAAAATCTGAACAATCTGCTTTAAGACGATTAACAATTACATTTCCAACATATAACATTCCCTGTTTTCCTTCACCTTCGGCTTCTGCTCTCATCATCCTTGCCATTAAGTCAATGTCCGAACTTCGATAATTTACTCTTGGCATTTTTTCACCCCCAAAATATAGTATGAAAAAAAGCCTACATTAATGTAGACTTTTATCAAATAAAATCACTTTTCATCCTACATCCATATATTTCTCAAGATACAGCCAAAAATATTACTTATCGTTGTGGTGTGTGCTGCCTAGTCCCCCTCCGCCCTACAACATTAAAGTACTGGAGGACAGGCAGCTACCACTGTTATCCTGGTTGATTTCTACCCAAAAGAAAAACCGCTCTATTAATAGGCGGTTCATTTTGTACAATCGTTCCCCTTATCTCAAAAACTCGGACTGGATTTAGGATTGGATCCATATTTATTTTCTTTATCTTCGCTATCTAGACACATAAATACAAGTAAAATGATGGTACCTATTAGAGGAATGAGTGAAAGCAGTTGCCACCATCCGCTTTTTCCAGTATCATGCAACCTACGTGCGCCAACAGCTAAGGACGGTAGCAGAATAGCCAACGAATAAATTCCAGTTAATACTGAAGATATATTGGCAATCGACTCCACTATGGAAAGTACAATGGAAATGATGACATTGACAAGAACAAACATCCAGTATTCCTTACGCCTTGCTCTCCCTTGAAATCCTACGTAATTCTTTAACACTTTCAAATACCATTGCATATCAACGACTCCTATGAATTTATTTTTCTATACGACTTTTAACATATTTAGTATATCATCTAGTTTTTAAATAGTTTGTTAAAAAATAGTAAACCCCTGTTCATTCTGCTGTATACGAAAGCAATACACATCAACCTAAACGATTCATAAGACGTGGTTCAATGCCTTTTCTATCAAGAGGTGCATCCGAATTTGTAGCGAACAAGCTAATGGCCATGATCATTTTTTCAATAAATCCCTAAGCTTTGCATCTTTATTTTCAACCGCATAGTCATAAGCTGTATATCCTTCAGAGTCTTTCAAAGAAGGGTCTGCTCCGTGTTTCAATAAGAGTTGAACTATTTCAGGGTCTGAGCTATTAAAAACAGCATTCATTAAAGCCGTCGATTCCCAATCATCTTTTGTATTCACATTAGCTCCATGTTCAAGCAGCATTTCAGCAGCTTCAAGATTCCCCATCATAACTGCATATTGGAGAGCCGTCGATCCGTCACTGTCTTTTTCTTCAAGGTTCGCCCCATCCCCAATAAGCTGTTGAAGCGTTTCCGTATCATTATCCTCCGCAGCCTGGCTCAAAGGTGAAATGTCTATCACTTCTTCAGCAGGTAAAGAGTCCTCTTCCATAAAAGCAGCTAGTGTACTAGCGTTTGCCGCAATGGCGATGACTGCACTTGTTACCGAAACAAACAACACAATCACAACGATCGTCCCGATGACTGCACCCTTTTTCTTTTCACGAACAAGGGAGTACTGCTCTGGATGCACCCAATAATCTAGTGCATTTATTCGCTTCGGCAAATCCGGATGACTGGAAAGCTTTTCATTTAGCCAAGCAAAAAAACCTGACTCTTCCCTAATTTGTTCGACAAAGGCTTCTTGATTCACTTTAGAGGAAAGCTTCTTGCCAATCGCAAACATGGCAAGGGCCTTTTTGGCAGCCCCGATATTATCTACATAATAAGCAGCATACCGATCGCATGTATATTCACAAGCGCGTAAATAGGCTTCCCCTACGAAAGGGACGTACATCGCAGGCAGTACCAACATATGAACCAAAACATGCCGCCGCTTCAAATGAGCAAATTCATGTGCAAGGACAAACAACAGTTCATCCTCACGCCCTTCCTCGCTCAAATCAAAGATTTCAGAATAGACGACCACCATATTTTTCCCGAAAAAACGTGTGGCAAAAGCATTGAGAAACCCTGATGATTCCATCACATAAATATTCGGCATTTTCTTTAATTCCATTTTCTGAGCCAGCATCTCCGCCTTCTCATACATGTCTGGAAACTGTTGGTTACTTAGGCGGATTCCATTTCGGCGGATTGAAGCCATCGAAAGGGCATGAATAAAATAAGATAAAAGCATGAGGACGCCTATAATCACAATTCCTATAATGGAAAAAAGAAAGACCATGTAACTTAATATTCCGAACACTGCTGTCAAGACAAAATACATATTTTCTTTCCGATGGACCAATTGATTTCGCAAATCATTTTCCTGAAGCAATAGCCTTCCTACCTTTCAAAGTAATTGTACACGTAGAAAATTATATATGATATGTCATTTTATTCAAGAGGAAATCCATGGAATTGAAACTAGGTTAAATGTCCTGTACTTAGCGAACAGTGCCTGGCACTGTTCACAAGTAATCTTTTTGGATTACTATAATAAAAAAGTAGAGTTACGGCAAACAGCAAATCTCACCATAGAAGATATAGAACAAATTAAAAAGGTGAGATACTACTTATAGTAGATATTCACCTTCCTTTTGTTGAATTATAGGTTTTGAAGATTTCTTATATTATTGATTCATTTTTTAAGTTTATATACTTCTAAGAAATGATTGTCCCTGGCACGAAGTTTCTTTTCAGCTTCATTTCCTTCGTATGTGTAGAATCCTTTTCCACTTCGAATACCAAGTTCGTTATTATCAATCATTTTTTTCAAGAACGCAGGTGGTTCTTTTGCATCTGAAAGAACCGGGAATAGACTTTGGCTAACATAATATGGTGTGTTAAGACCTGCTATATCTTGGCCTTCTAATGGTCCTAGGAACACATAACGGAAACCTAAGCTTTCTTTTATTACTGTGTCAATGTCCTCAGCTGAGGCTACACCGTTTTCATACAACCAAAATGCTTCACGAAGAAGAGCCATTTGCATACGGTTTGCAATAAATCCCGGTACTTCCTTTTGAAGGACTACAGGTACTTTACCCACAATTTTCATTAATTCATAAGTAGCATCTACGATTTCTTTAGGAGTGGAATCTGCTTTAACAATTTCAACAAGTGGAACAATCTGAGATGGCCCAAAGAAATGTGTGATAATAAACCTTTCTGGGTATTTCGCTTTCTCAGTCAGCTGTGTCAACGGAATAGCAGAAGTGTTAGAAGCTATAATGGTTTTCTCTGAAACAATGCTTTCAACTTTTTCATAAGTCTCCCATTTTAAATCCAAAATTTCTGGTACAACTTCAATAACGAAATCTGCATCTGTTAGTGCTATTTTTATATCAGTTGTATAAATAAGTTGATTTTCAGTAGCTTCAAGTTCATTTTGTGTCAAGATTTCTTTTTCAACCATGACTGTCAAGCTGTTATGAATCATTGATTTTGCATGATCAAGTGATTTGTCGTTAATATCATAAACGTGAACGTTTTTTCCCGCTTGTGCAAATAATTGGGCAATACCATGCCCCATGAAACCTGCCCCAAGTACTGAAATATTATTAATATTCATGTAAATATCCCCTTTTACTAAAACTGAAAATAGAATCTATGAAAAATTTTATTTAATAATTGACGGATGAACTGCGTTTGATTTTGAACAGACTTTTCCTGGAAAGTTTGCAAGAAAAGTTGTTTCACCACTTGACATATAGGCGATTAAATACCACCCGCAACGCCAATTTCTTCTCCTGTGATGGCTGCTGCACCGTCTGAAGCTAGGAATACAGCTGTAGCACCAATTTCAGACGGTTCAAGTAAACGTTTGATCCATTGTTTACCTAGAATGTGGTGATTTAGAGCTTCTTCTACCGTTGTTCCATCTTGTTCTGCAAGTTTTGGTAGTTGTTTTTCGATTAATTCTGTACGTACTGGACCTGGCTCAATCGTATTACATGTGATTCCTTTTAATGCGTTTTCTAGTGCTGTTACTTTCGTAAAGCCC
>SMEO01000279.1_pt1 | contig 11722 bp, 12 predicted proteins | sample 2456251 | NCBI WGS metagenome assembly SMEO01 (sample SAMN10132594, study PRJNA489261) | soil metagenome | isolation source: day1 control-silt loam soil ammended | place: USA | reverse complement strand
GTTTTAGTGAAATAATTTTTTTTTGTTGATCACTTCGAAGTAAGAGAGCTTCTGCTAATTTCATTTTTCACCTATTAACCAATTAGAATTAAGTTTTAAACAGCTTATATCCTCATTCTTTAAAGATCAAAAAAATTGCTTTTTTATCTAACTAAAAGGTGTCTATAAAATCGGTGGATATTCACACAGAACTTGAATTGCCGGATATTAAAGAAGTACGTGAGAAAACTGGCTTAGATGAGTTCCTTCTTCACTACTTTATCTTGGACTACTTATTTTGGCTTAGTTTTCTGTTGATTTGTTATTTATATCTCAAAAAGAGAAAAAATCGAGTCTAATCTATCTTGTAGCGTTCCTAAAATTAACATAATACACGTTATACGAAATTTTAAAAATGATATTATCTTTATGATAATTAAAGAAATTTAATGTAATTACTATTATATTAAATTCTCATTACATCGACTAAGAACTGACTCAATAATAAAAAATGGGAGTTTTGTTGAACTCCCATTTTTGAGACTGTACATTAAATTTTTTCAAATAATTATGTAGCAGTTTTTCTAGTCAAATTATCTTTTTCAATACCTAATAAAGATATTATTTCTGTGCTTCACATGCCTCTAAAGCTCGTAAAGCAAATGTATATGCAGCTCCTGCATTCAAATGAATTGCTGTAGCTAAAGCACCAGCTACTTCGCTTTCTGTTGCGCCAGCTTTCATTGCTGCTTCTGCATGCACTGAAATACAGCTTTCACAACGCGTAGTGATTGCCACTGCTATAGATATTAATTCACGTGTTTTGATATCTAATGCCTCGGCAGCAGCAGCATCATTAAGTGCTAAATAAGCTTGAAGCATTTTAGGATGAGTTTTTCCTAAAGATCCAAATGATTTTTTGACATGTGCTGTATGTTCTGGCCAATCTAGGAACATTTTAAAAATACCTTTGATTAAATACAGATTTAATATTAGTTGAATTGAAGATAAAATTTCTTAAATTTTGTGTAAACACCGTAATTTTAATCTTATAAATGAATAGCTACCGATTTTGTAGACACTTTATAATTATTCTAAAATTAACTTAATGCACGTTATACAAAATTAAAAAATGGAGCCTAAAGCTCCATTTTTTAAATTGCTAAGCGCAAATTCAGTGCTTTTACAACTTTAATCACCGTATCAAAACTAGGGTTAACATCACCAGAAAGTGCTTTGTAAAGACTTTCTCGGCCTAGACCTGTATCTCGTGATAATTGAGCCATTCCTTTAGCTTTAGCAATGTTACCTAAAGCTTTAGCAATGAATGCGGCATCACCATTAGATTCTTCAATACATACTTGTAAGTAAGCCTGCATATCTTCTTCTGTTTTAAGATGCTCAGCACTGTCCCATTTGCGAAGTTTAATAGCCATTTATAGCTCCTCCTCTAAATCTTGTGCCAATTGCAGGGCAAGTTTTATATCTTTACTTTGCGTAGACTTATCTCCACCTGATAAAAGAATAACAACCCTTTGCCCTTGTTTGCAGTAGTAAATCCTATAGCCTGGTCCAAAGAAGAAACGTAATTCAGAGACACCTTCACCAACTGGTTCAGTATCTCCAAAGTTTCCATCTTCAACCCGATCAATTCGGACTTGTATGCGTCTTTTTGCCTGTTGGTCTTTTAACTTGGTGAACCAGTCATCAAAGACTTCAGTGGTATATATTGAGTACATAGGTAAAATGTATCCTATAGGATACATTTATGCAAGAAATAAACTTGGTTTTGGGAGCCTGAAACGCTGAATTTCGTATAATCGCCATTATGTTAAATAACTGATTTCATAAATTAAAGATTTGGAAATCGAATCTTTGTTTCAGCCTGTCTAATTTCATTACTAGTAAAAGAAATAGTTGTTCCTAATGAGTAAGCATAGATTCCTTGGATAGAATCATTAGATGATTCATATGAAATATAAAATCCATTATCAACTCGATCTATCCACTCAAAATTATTTTTATGTTTTTCAAAAAGATAATCACTTAATTTCTTTTTTACTTCTACATCATCTATATCAATTTCATAAGCAATAGAATGAAGTTTACCTTGCCACTCTTGAAGAGAAATAAATCCCACTGGTGTTTTTAATCTGTACCAGTTTGATTCTTTAATGAAATTTACTCCTGAATTCTTTGGTTCTAAGCTGAAGTTAGTTTGAATATCTGAAAAATTAGAACCAATTTCAAATATAAATGGCTCTAATACCTTATTTGCGTTCAATGTATTGGTCTCTGCATGTGATAAATTATTGATAGAAGTTGAAACTAAAGCGACAACTAGCATTAAAGCTTTGAACATAATTAATTTTTAAAATTAAGATTCCCTAAAATTAACATAATACACCTTATACGAAATGCGTTATAATTTACCTTGAAATTCATATACTTATTTCAAAGTTTATAGCCCAATCAAGCCCGTTTGGGCTTTTTTTATGATTTATCACGTTCCACGATCAATAAATAAACAATGTTCCACGGTTTTGATTAGTCTGATTAAATAGTCCTATCATCCATAGGGCTTGAAAAAACGGCTCCAGAAGCCCCTTTTTTCAGGTTCAGGCTCTACATGCTCTGGAACAGGTATTCGCTTATTCTCGATTATCTCTGATTCTTTAGGTGGCATTGCTATCACTTCTGCTGTTGGTTCAGACTGTACTGATCCAGAATCTCCAGATTGAGTGGTATTGGGTTTTGGTGCTTCCAATAGGCGTTGCATCGTTTCAATCTGGTTTTGATAGAACGATTCCCGGTCTTTGGCATCCGAAAGCTGATTTTTCAGCATGTCTATCTGCTGTCTAAGTAGTAAAACTTCTGCCGAACTTGGACTGTCTATTTTTACAGGTTCTTTTACATCCTGTTTTTTAATGGGTTCACCAAAAACACGGATAGCTTCTGCTAGATCAATCTTATTTTCAGAATTTTTGCTTAAAATTCCTTTTTTTATGTGGTTGTATATCGTCTGTCTATTGATGTTGTATAGCTTGGATAGTTCAAGAACTGTAAGGGTTTTCATCCTGTAAACTTATGCCTAAACTTGTAAAATGTTATTGCCTATTAGACTGTCTAATAGGTAAATGATCAAGTTGGAAAATTATCTGATTTGAAATCCAACCTTCTTAAGGTTTGGAAGAATTTTTTCAAATTTTTGATAATCTTTTAGCATCTCTGCTATTCGTATCGCGAACTGATCATAGCTTTCAGTGCCTTGAGAGTATTGCGACATTTCAGGAAGTTCAGCGAGTTTGTTAGCAAATAAGAAACGCTGTTTTTCTGTCATTTTAGAAAAAGCATTTTTAGCACTTATTTCATCGGAGCTAGATGATGCCTTCATTACTTTCTTTTGTTTGAATGTGAATGAAAATCCAGAGATAGATCTGCCTTTTTTATGTTGCTCGTATTGAACAGTGATATCTGTATGTTCATTTAATTGTTTGATAGATATATCTAAAACTCGTTTCTTCAAATCTGAAATAATTGGATAATCTGTTTCCTTGACGCCCAAAATTTTTCGAAAATCATTTAATTTATAGACTGGAGTTTCTCCAGTACTACGCCAAGATACTAAAAGTTCGTACAAGCGAATTGCATACGCACTGCTTAGATTACTAATTTGCTCTAATTCATACTTAGTAAAGTGTTTTTCTAATCGTGTAATTAGAGGAACAATAGCTGGTGCGAAAATAAGTTTAACGATGCCTTCGTTCTCAATATAGCGAATTTCGCTGACCCAACGTGATTTCACATATTCGATATTATCTGCGCTTCCTTGTTGGTAACTAAACTGTCTTGAGAACAGAGCGTGACATGCACTTTTTAATGTTGCATAAGCTGTATTTTTATGGACATTGAATTGATTTGCATAATTATCGGCATGTACTACGAGAGGGTCATTTGCATTAATACCTTTACCACTTTGTCTTGCTTCAACAATTGCTAAAAGAATTAATCGTTGCTCTGCGAGATCTAAATTATAACTAGCATTAATCAATGCATTATCTTTAACAACAATATTATTTTTCATACAGATTTATTACTGTGACATCATCCCATTAAGTCAATATATTGACGTTGTTAGACAATGTCAATGATTTGGAAGCAACAAGATAGACGTCCATGTTTAACAAGATAGACGTCCATGTTTATTGGTAATAAATATTTTAGAAATTATTATTAGATAATGTATTGGATAATGTTTTAATTATTTATTTGTAATAAAAACAATAATATATGGAATTATTATTAGATAATAAATTCCTTTCTAGTTAAAAAATACTTAGTTCATATTTGGAAAACATAAAAAATACTTAAATTTAATTATTATCAATAACTTACATTAAAATTAAAGTATGTTTTTTGATCTTTAAATGGACATAGTATTATTAAGTCCATATATGCAAGATAGACGTCCATATATGCAAGATAAACGTCAAGGTATAACAAGATAAACGTCAAGATATAACAAGATAAACGTCAAGGTATAACAAGATAAACGTCAAGGTATAGAGCTTGAAACCCTTATGTATAAAGGCTTTTAGGAAGGCTAAAAGTATTTAAAAACATTAAAAATAATTAAAAACATAAAACAATGAAAAATTGCCCTATGTTTTCGCTACGCTCAAACTTTATTGAACTTCGCTTTCGCTCAGTTCGAAGGGGCAATTTTTTAACTAATAACTGGTATAAATCATAAAAAAGCAAAAGCAACTCGGAATTCGCTACGCTCATAAGTTTTTTATGCTCGCTTCGCTCGATCCAGGAGCAAATTTCTGCATGAAACTTACGCTTTCTTAGGCTAAAAAGGACAAAAAATTGTTTTTCAGAGAGTCTAGGCGCGACTTTTCAATGTTCGCTCGTAGACACTCGCTCTGAACTTGCGATTAGGTGCGAAAAATAGGGGGTATGCGCGATTTTTTCACTGATTACTATAAATCCCTGTGTCGATGAGGAAAACGTGCTTAAAACGCAAATTATGAGCTTTCAGGAAAAGGTAAGGCGGTCTCCTTAGGAGGCCGCCTTATTTTTTGATTTGCCGTGTTCAAATTCACGAAACTAACGCGCTTAACGCTAATCATTTATTGAGTTCGCGACTAGAACGAACTCGCAGTTATCAACTTACGACATTTTCACTGTTTCCAGTGGAAGCGACTCTAATGCATACTCCACATCTACTAAGCCGGTAGACATTTCGACATATACAAAATACACACTTCAAATTGTGTTTTAGTTCCACAATCACGATTTCATATAACATCATTCCACTAGAGCCTTGCGGCCCATCATCGCAAAAATCAGTCAACAGCAGATCCGTCTCCGGAACAACTGGGTTATTTCAAAGCGCAAACTTCAACGTAACCAACGCATTTTTTAATGATTACTCATGAAATATTATTCATCCGACCGCTACATCAAGATGTTTAACGTTTATTCACTTTCTTCCGTGCCAACAGGTTTGTCGCATTTCATAGCGACCGAGGTTGCCAAACCTCTCGCCTGATAAACTTTATTTTCTCAGTCCGGTTATACACCGTATTGCCTTTCGTTCAGTTACACCGCTTACGTTTTTATTCGCTCGAAGTGACCTAATTAAATCAGAATAAATCCTAACTTAAACCTACTCAGCAATTCTCCCTCTCTCATTAATCAGTTCTTATAGCACCCTCTAGGAGTGTTTTCGATCTGAAAAGCCTATATTACGGAGCCACCGTATATAATCATCGACCTGAGAGATTCCCACTTTAGCATTAACAGTCTTTGTCAAATTAAATAACCCATAAACAGCGATTAATTAAAATGACGGACAGTACGCCTATCCGTTCCACCTAATATTAGCCATTCCATTTTTTTGGGATAAGAGTTCCAAAAACTCCCATTATTAACCAATATTAAATTTCATTACGGGTAAAGCACTTATCCTACACAAAGCAACATGCTTAATAATATGAAGTACAACATTCACCAATCATGAATAATTACATAATTAATAACACAACATATTATCTCCTTAGTGCCACCTTTACTGGCTTGAGCTATCCATAGATCACAGCAGCCAACCGAATATGTCATCACGACAAGTCAATTCGGCCAACCCCTGTGTACCAAGCGTTCCAGATTTCTCCTCACGCCCCTGTTATGTCGCCATAACCTCATAAGCCCACCAGTGTGCAACGCATTTAGCCCTATTAAGGAATTGAAGCTAAAAACGTGTGTTCCTATCGCATCTATCATCCGTGTAGATACTCACACTCTCTGTTAAGCAGGGTTTGTCCTTGTCACCAAGGGTCCCGTTTCAGTGTCGCCCAACTATTTGACCGGCTCACAGCGATTTCATACGCCGAAGCCAATTTAGAGTGATTGGGTCAAAGAACGGAATCTCACCGTCCAGTGCCCTTCGCAGCCGCACCAACTACCTTTCGGACGTATGCAGCTACACGGTCTTTAGCATGAAATGGCTGTTTCATGCACACGGACCGAAAAAATAAAGTTTAGAAAGTTTTGCTCGTTGCACGACTAACACAACAAAGCTCATTTCATATTTTGGCAATGTCATCATCGCCGGCTTTTTTCACGTTGGCAAATTTTCAAATGTTTTCGCGCCCGCAGATCGCAGGAACTCTTATTTATACAAATACCATCACTTCAACAATTTAGGATTTTTTCATAAAAAAAATCTGCTCTAATAATTGATTTTATTAATGGATACTTTTATGGTTATGCCATAAAATATGAGAAATGATTAAAAAATGATCTGGTATACAATTAAGACAACGGACTGTATGCAAGCAATTTTGAACTGTATTGGTGTCGGCAAAGCTCAATATTGGACTTCATCTGAAATTGACTTTTTAAGAGCTGATGAGATCATTTCTAAGCTAACGCATAAATATAAGTTGAATACAGAATCCACTTTTCGTCAGGGACAGCTTCGCAAAGGCCATCCAGTCTGGTCGATGGTTCTGAATTTTGATGTAAAGAATCCGGACAAGCTGAAATTTTGGTTATTTTGCACTGGATATCGTGCGACAGTTCGCGCAAGTAAAAAGAAAAAAAATCAGTTTGATACTTTGAATGTAGAACTAAAGAAATCTGAAAACTTGAACAGTGTCATTACTTCGGATCCAAACCAGCTGATCAGGTTTAAAGACTACGTGCTTGGTCAGTACGTTTTCTATGACGGGCTTAGGCATGAATTTGCTTATCAGCATTTAATTCCTGAAAAATATGGAATTAAATGCTTTCAGACAGAAGAATTTGATAAAGATTTTGTAGTTCATTCAATCGATAAAAATCTGCCTGACTACATCATACGAAGACAATTATCACTCAAAGACATTGAAAAATATGAGGTGATTAAGCAGAAATTTGGCTTCTTATATTTAGATGAGATGAAGAGACCTAATTCGTTTAAGCGAGAGTGGGCTATTGACGAACTGCAACGCGTGTTTGGTGTAAAAGTGAATGATGATTTGCCTTATCAAGATGTCATGAAACAGCTCTTTAAATATTATCGAAGAATGCAAAGTCGTTATGTCGATGTTTTTAAATATAAATCAAATAAAAAGTTTCATTTCACATGGTATCTACAACAAAATTATGTAGATAGCATATTGCTTGAATCTAAAAAGCATATAAAAAACTTTGTTCAAAATCCGCAGAATTTTGATGCAATGCTTGATCGTCTCTTTGCTAAAACCAGTTTTCATGGTGTTCGACATCAAATTGGTCGCTTGAATGCAGTCATTCTTTTTCTATTAAAACGCGCACAACCTACAACTTATTACCGAGTGAAACAGCAGCGAAATTTGCCATATGTTCGGTTCAGTGCAAAAAAATTTACAAGCTTTGATATGTTTAAAGTTACGTGTGTTGAAGAACAAGAAAGAATTAAGAAGAGTTTAATAAAAAAACAATATAAATCAAAATAATGGTGGTTTTTGACGATATAAGTAATGTAGATAAGACATGTTTTACTGAAATAGATTACACCTTTGGTCACACTTTTTTGAAAATGACTAAAAAAATGAAAAAATACCCATGGTCAAAAATACACTTAAATATATGATATATAATTATATATATTAAATTGATTAAGGTACGACGAGGGTTTTTTTTGGAGGATTTGATGTATTACAGGGGTTTTTTTTTAAGAATTTTTTACTGAATTACTTTTCCACCTTAAATAAATTAATTTATTTAAATCAATAGTTTAATTTAATATTATAAAAACACCTTTCTGAATAATTTACTTTTTTTGCCATTTTTCTGACATTAAAAATTAGATGTATTACAGGGGTTTTTTTAATAAATTACTGATTTATATTAATTATTAAATTAATAATGAGGGTAAAATTCTATTTTGGAGTTACACTTTAATTTCGCATAAGAGATTTTATGTTAAACGAGTGATGAAAAGGCTCATGAATAGGGCCTTTCATATAACATCTATTATTTAATTTTAAATTATGAATGTTGAATATCGAATACCGTACCTAATCGAGCTGATATTTTTTCAATAGTAGACTCCAATACTTCAGAGGTTAGATCTAATTTAATTTCTTCTGGATAAAGATTTAATAATTCCTTAATAGAGGGTCGCTGATTTAAAGGTAGACAATCAATTAAGGCCATCAAAAATTTAGGATCAAAAGATCTTATTGATTTAGCCTTTAGAACTAAACGAGGCATTCTATATATTTATTCTAATAATGTACTTAATGTAAATTATATCAATTAATTAAATATACTATAAATGACTTTTTGTATCAAAAAATTGAATATTTATTTACCTTTTGGTTGTAATTTCTATTACCTAAAAATCAAAATTGAAGCTAATCACGTAAGATAATTTCGGTTATGAGAAATGAGAGCTACCTTTTCTCGTTTTTTTATTCTAAAACTGCTAAAATTCTTATACGCCATTGACGTACTTGAGCTCATGTTATTCATTGAAACCAGTGTTTTTACCAAGCAAATTAAAGAGCTTGTAAGTGATGAAGAGTATCGTCAGCTCCAGCAAGATCTTTTGGTACAACCTGATAAAGGTGACTTAATCAAGAATGGTGGTGGAATTCGTAAAGTACGCTGTACTCAAGGCAATAAAGGTAAAAGCGGCGGCATCCGGGTGATCTATTATTGGGTCACAGAAGATGATCAGATATTTTTCCTGGTGGCTTATCCAAAGTCTGTGAAAGATAATCTGACAGACAAAGAAACATCGATCCTGCGTCAATTAGTAAAGGAGCAATTTCATGGATAACAACTTATTTGATGACCTGGTTGCTTCAATCAAAGAAGCTGGTGCCATCAAACGTAATGAGATAAAGGCCAGTCGAGTCACAGAGCTTGAATTGCCAGATATTAAAGAAGTACGTGAGAAAACTGGATTAACGCAAGCAGAGTTTGCTGCACGTTTGCATATTAGCGCGAGAACGCTACAGAACTGGGAACAAGGCCGACGCTATCCGACTGGTCCTGCAGCGACTTTAATTCGCATTCTGGATGCCCATCCAACAATAAAAAACCCCAGCATCCTGCCGGGGTTTCTCATATTGGGTTGCTAGGTATGACTCCTGTCTTACCTCACGCTCCTGGTGCGATCTTTCTTATTCTTGTTGTTTGGAACATCCTGTTCTCTATGACTTCATCATAGGAAAATTCACCTATCCTGGATAGCCGCAAAGGGCCGAGTTTTATGTGAGCCAAAGCGTACAAAATAGCCTAAATTTTATCCCCAGCAATTGGGGATAGTTTTGGAACCTGGATCCGTATGAAATGGGCACTGATTGCTAAATTGATCATTTTTTTAGCCAATTTTCTTGGCAAAAACTATCAAAAACGATCATAAAAAAGCCGACTTGTTTCAAAATCGGCTTTTCGGTCATTTTTAGATTTTTCTGGTTTTATTAAGTGTTTGATATTGCAATTAATATACAAGTGTACTTCGTATAATCGCTATTATGTTAAATGGGGAGGAATAAGACAGTAAATGCCAGTTTATTAAATTTTAAATAGAACGTTTTTTTACTAAATTTTAGATAAAAATAATCTTCTAAGTACTCAATTAGCTTACCTTCCTGTATAAGAACAAGGCGAAGTTTCAGGGTTTTATGAAATGATATTGAATGCTTACAAAAGTATTCTAAATTCAGTATTTTTATAAAATTTTAAAAAGTAATTTTTTTCAAACAAGGATTTATATGTCTCACAATAGAAGAACATTATTACCTTTAACTCTTTTATCTGTTTTATTAGTCGCATGCGGTGGAGGGGGGGGAGAAAGTAGTCCAACGTCATCAGATACATCTGTGCCGAAGCCTATTGTAGAAACTTCTGTATTAAGTCCAGATTTGACACATGGCTATTTTGAAATTGAAAATTCTGGTATTGCTAATAACTCAACCATTAAGTTTTCACCATTTCATACAGATAGTGTGATTGAAGCATCTGCTACTAACAATAATATGTGGGATTTAGAGATTCTTACACCAAGCAATGATTTATCTGCCCATATTAATAATTTGGCGGGTCTTTATTTTTATCCTAAAGAAGATAAAGTTGGAGCTTTTAGCTATTCAGAGAATGATAAAGGACATCTGACGGTTCGATGTCAAAATTCGTGTAGTGATACATTTTCTTATAAACTTGAAAAGCAAAGTAATGGTAAAACTTATTTTATTATAAATGCAAATGGTTCTATAGCAGGACGTTTAAATAATAATGATTTTGCATCCACTGCCAAAATTAAAGGCTCTGTTAATTTTGAAGTAAATTCTAATTGGCCAGTATGGGACACCAAACGCTTTAATGAATATCATGCGAAATCAGACTTAGTTGTTAATGGTAAACCTGCAACAATAGAAAAATTTTTGGATTGGAAAACTAGCTCTGTTTTAACTTTTACTACAGATAAAGAATACTATTTTAACTTTAATAATCCTGTGGATCTTGATCACGATAGATTTATTTTAACGGAGGGGAATTATTTTAGTAATGAACAGCCTAAAGATGTATACATATATAAGGGATACTTCAATCGAGATTTTACATTAAATACAGATTATGAAAATGGTATAACCACCTTTAAATTTATCAATAATTTATTTACTAACCCTATTGAATATATTGCTTCTCCAGAGTTGAAAGTATCTGGAGGTTTTGTAAAAAAAGTTCCTTATGGTCAAGTGATTGCAGGAGATGAAGTTTTTAAAATTGATGAAACAGTCGCAGCAGTTGTATATGCAGAAAATGAAAGTAAGTATTTTCGCTTTATGAGTCGAGATAATCACTCTAATCTCGAGTTCACAGTGAAATACGATACAATTACTAAAAATGTAAATGTAGCGTATCAAAGACCACAGAAGGGTCAATTAAATGTGAACATTTATCTGAAATGGAACTGTAAATTGACGAATAATCATTGTACTGGTGTCACTGTCAATGATTCAGAGGGAACGATTGAATTTAAAAATGTGCAGTTAGATGATGGTCGTCTAATAAATGGCAAGTTTGGTCATTTAGGAGTAAACGATCTTGTAAGATGATAAATTCATAGTTATGTTCCATAAAAATATAGAAATGTTAATTCTTCTAAAATTAACATAATACACGTTATACGAAATGCCCTTGATCAAGGGCATTTTTAGCCGCTACTTAACGTAGAATATCTTATGCAAAGTGAAAAACG
>SMEO01000195.1_pt1 | contig 11840 bp, 10 predicted proteins | sample 2456251 | NCBI WGS metagenome assembly SMEO01 (sample SAMN10132594, study PRJNA489261) | soil metagenome | isolation source: day1 control-silt loam soil ammended | place: USA | reverse complement strand
CTGGACCCGGACGTTGCACAAAACCCTCAAGCGATCTCGCTGGCCAGCGGCGCAGTGGACGTTTTAGAGCGCGCAACGATTGTTCCAACCCTGGCGCACGCACTGGAACCGGTCACTTTAGCCTTTGCGCTGACCGCCCGCCCCCGCTATCTGGGCCCGCCTGCGGCAGATATTCGCCAAACGGCAGAACTGAGCCGCGAGCACCTGCGCCAACACACAGGAACGGTCGCCATTGTATTGGGAACTGAGCGTGTCGGTCTGGCTAATGAACATATCAGCTTGTGTCAGTATCTGTGCCACATCCCGGCCAACCCGGAATACAGCTCTTTGAACGTAGCCCAGGCCCTGCAACTGGCCGCCTGGGAACTGCGCTACGCCCTACTGGCCGAAAGCGGTGCCAGCTTGCTGCCCAATACCGAGGGCAAAGCCGACCCCGGCAAAGAGCTGGCTCCACAAGCCAAGGTCAAAGCCTTGCTACAGCACTGGGAACAGGCCATTGAAAGCGTCAAGTTCCTGGATCCCAAACACCCCAAGAAACTGGTGCCCCGCATGCAGCACCTGCTGGGACGCGCCCAGCTCAGCCTGGACGAAGTCGATATGCTGCGTGGTCTGTGTACCGCCATGATCAAAACCGCAAAGACCGCAGGCCACCCCATTCCTGAGCAACGCAAAGACGACTCGGCAGGTCCTGAGCGCCATTAAAGCTCGCGACCGTCCAGCCTATGCCCTCGGCCCGCCGCAGCCAGCGGGCATTCGCGCTTGGCGAGCGATCACAGAGTGGACACTTTGACGGCTGGCGTATATTCTTACTGAGTTACTTTTCGGTAAGCATTAGCTGTTTTCAAGCATGAACACTCCCGAGACCGTAGAACCGCAGGATCAGGCTGGGCCGCGTACATTGCAACGCGGCCTGCTGGTGCTCAAGACTTTGCAGAATCATCAAGGCAAAGGATTGAGTGTGACTGACCTGTCGCGCGCCACCCAGTTGCAGCGCCCCACTATCTATCGCCTGCTAGCCGCCCTGATCGATCACGGTCTGGTCCAGAACAGCAGCCATAGCCGCCGCTACAGCGCAACGCGCCAGGATCAGGGCCTGTTTGGACTGGACCCGCGTGTCACCATCATGCAGCCCATCATGCAAGAGCTGGCGCAGCTAACTGGCGATGCGGTCTTTCTGGTTGGACGCGATGGCGACGACTCCATCAGCCTGTGGCGCGAGATCGGCCCCTATCCGGTCCAAATTCTGGCGACCTACGTGGGCAAGCGCCAGCCTTTGGGCGTGGGCTCCGGTGGCATGGCTTATCTGGCCACGCTGGGTGACGAAGCCATCGAACAGATTATCGAGCGCAATGCGAATCAGCTGGATCAGTACGGCGGCATGACTCAGCGTGAAATGCGCCAGCTGGTGAGCAATACCCGTATTCGCGGCTATTCAGTCGTCGGCAACTACGCGGTGCGTGGTGCCCTGGGTGTAGGCTGCGCCCTATGTGATCACAAAGGCCGCCCTATTCTAGCCATGAGTGTCACGGCGATCACCGAACGCATGCCTGCTCCTCGTCAAAAAGAGATTGCCGGTTTGCTACGCGATGCACTGGATTCGGTCGCCGACAAGTTTTAAGTCTGGGCAGTCGTCCGGTCCCGTTCGCTGCGCTTCAACGACCTTACATACCCGCTAAAGCACACAGAATTTTCTGTGTGCTTTTTTGCGTCTCGGGTGATGGCTCACTCTTTCTCCCCATCTTTACCCGTCGACTCAGGTCGAGCTACAAGCATTAGCCTGTTATGGCTAAAGCCTCGATCCCAGACTCGGACTGCTCCTCTAATCAGTTTGTTTTAGATAAATTCCCCCACCGCCTAAAAACAGCTCGCCTTATACCCAAAACCGTCTGTACACAGGCCTGCACGCCCCTCTTTTCCTAGGGTTAACGCGCCATCGTTTCGCCCGGCGTAAATGAACACACATTTGCTTTATTGATCTGTGCCCAAGCCTATCGCTATCTTGTGGGCACAACGATAAGCCCATTAACGGCACACCATAAAAACAAGGAAGGCGAGATACAGGCAACAGTCATAACCGAGGAGTGCGCGCTAGCGGGACTGTGTATCCAGCATCCGAACCCAGAAGCCGACCCACTAGCCAGGTCGGGGAGACAAAAACAAGGATAAGTTCATTATGAACACCACTGCTACCATCACGGCCAAACCCAGGCCAAACTTGCTGACTCGCTTTACCAATATCTGCGTGCGTTACGTAGAAAAGTGGATGCCCGACCCCTATCTCTTTGCGGTCATCCTCAGTGTGCTGGTTGTTGGAATGATTGCCCTGTTCGTGGACGGCTCCACCCCCGGAGGAATGGTGGATGCCTGGTATCGCGGCGTATGGGGACCTAAAAGCATTTTCACCTTTGCCCTGCAGATGGTGCTGATTTTGGTGACGGGCTACACCCTGGCCGAAGCCCCCCCGTTAAAACGCGCCATTATCTGGCTGGCGTCCCGCGCTCGTACTCAAGTTGAAGGTGCCCTGCTGTGTTTTGCCGTAGGGGCCATTTTCTGCTTGCTGAACTGGGGTCTGGGACTGGTTGCCGGGGCGTTGGTCGCCCGCCAAGTGGCCCGCCGTCTGCCCAATGTGCACTTTGGTTATCTGATTGCCTCGGGCTATATGGGCTATCTGCTCTGGACTCAGGGCCTGTCCAGCTCCATTGCCCTGGCCAACACCGACCCTACCAGCCCTATCAACGTCATCCATCAACTGACCGGCATGACGGTTCCTTTTAGCCTGACTATTTTCCAACCTTATAGCTGGATACCGGTCCTGGCCCTGATCATCCTGCTGTTTCTGACCATCTGGCGAATGGAGCCGGACTACGCCCTGCCGCCCGACCCCGCCGTCTTTGCCGATATTGAAAAAGACCTACCCAAAAACAAACCCAACACCCCGGCCGAAAAGCTGGAGAACCTGTGGATTCTGAATGTGCTGTTCTTTGCTGCGGGTATGTACTACTTCGTGCGCAGCGGCTTTGCACTGAACATCTCATCCATGATCATGCTGTTCACCGTAACCGGTGCCCTGCTGCACTGGACCCCTATCCGCTTTATCAAAGCCTTTGTAGAGTCGGCCAAGACCGCCGGTCCGCTGATTCTGCAATATCCGCTGTACGGCGGCATTATGGGTTTGCTGGCCTACATCCCCATGGACGGTGGCCGTGCACTGGAAGAAATCCTGTCCTCCGCGCTGGTCACTGGGGCCAATGAATACACCCTGCCCTTTTTCACCTTTGTCGCCTCCATCATCATCTCGCTGTTTGTGCCTTCGGGTGGCGGGCACTGGGGGGTACAGGGCCCCATCGCCGTCCAGTCGGCTCTGGCGATTGGCCAAAACAGCCCCGCCTATCTGGGCCTGATGTCCATGGCGGTTGCCTTTGGCGAAGCGGTTGCCAATATGATCCAGCCCTTCTGGCTCCTGCCCGTCCTGGCCATTGCACGCCTGAATGTGCGGCAGGTAATGGGCTTTACCGTTGTGGCCTTCCTGATTGGTACCGCCGTGTTGACGATTGCTATTTTTATTGCACCCTTCACGCTCTAAGGACCCACCATGTCTATGACTGATTTCGCCGCCCGAAACAAGACATCCAGCCAAGCGGCCGCAGAAGCCGCGCTTGCCCGCTACGAGCAAACCGAGGGTCTGATTCAGGCCTTTGCCCATCTGGACAAAGCGCAAGTGCGGCGCGTCGCCAAAGATCAAGAGCAAAGCACCGGCCCCTTGAAGGGGCTGGTGGTTGGCATCAAAGACTTGATCAATACTGCCGATGCGCCGGCGACCTATGGCTCGCCCATTTATCAGGACAACCGCCCCACGCAGGATGCGGCCATTGTGCAGGCGCTACGTGCAGCGGGAGCCGTACCTTTCGGCAAAACCGTAACCACGGAGTTTGCACTGTTCAGCCCACCCAAGACCCGCAACCCCTGGAACCTGGAACATACGCCGGGTGGTTCCTCCTCGGGCTCTGCTGCTGCCGTGGCCGCAAATGTGGTTCCCGTGGCCCTGGGTACCCAAACTGCCGGTTCAGTCGTGCGCCCGGCTACTTTTTGCGGCATTTATGGCTTCAAACCCAGCTTCGGCACCCTGCCCACGGAGGGGCTGAAAACAATCAGCCCCTCTTTAGATACCTTGGGCATCTTGGGTCAGCGCCTGGAGGATATACGCCATGTTTTCAATGCACTGCGCACAACAACAGAGGTGCCGCACATCTTGCTGCAAGCGCCGTTGCGCCTGAGCTTTTTACACACACCCTGGTGGCCGGACATTGCGATCGACTTACGGGATCGGCTGGACGCCGCCGTGGCCCATCTGCAAACAGACAGCAGCCAGTTTGAAGTGAAAACCAGCGACAAGGACCACGTGTTCGGCGCCCTCACCCATGCCCAGCAGGCCGTGATGGGAGCTGAAGTTCTGGCCCATTTAAGCCAGGAGCGCCAACACCACGCTGCCCAACTCTCGCCCGTTTTACATGCCTATCTGGACAAATGCGCCCAGGCCAACCCTGCCGAACTGATCCAGGCGCAAAGCACCATCAATCAAGTCAAACACCAGCCCGATCTGATCTTTGGGGATGCGGACCTGATTCTGAGTGCCGCAGCCTTAGGCGAGGCCCCCACACGCGACACTACCGGCGATCCGGTCTTGTGCCGGGCCTGGACTGCGCTGGGTATTCCATGCATCAACTTGCCCATTGGCTTTGGCAGCCACGGTCTTCCTGTAGGGCTGCAAGTGGCCGCCCGCCCCGGACAGGACGACCTGCTGCTGGAGGCGGCTACCCGCATCGCCCATCGCCTGGGCACACTCACTATCGCGCTGCCTGAACTCCGATCCTGACACATCGGGCAGCTTATTTAACGGATCACATCGACAGAGGTATGACAGGGAACCCAATGACGGACAGCAACTGGAATCTTAAGAATCAAGCCCGCCAGCAAAGACTGCAACGTGCCAGCCGCGCACTGGGAGACTCTTTGCAAGGCAAAATATGCAGCACGGATAAGGCAAGCACCTTGCTGGAGGCCGTTTTACAAGTAGGGGATCGAGTTTGCCTAGAAGGCAATAACCAGAAGCAGGCCGACTTTCTGGCCGATGCGCTGCTGGGCGTTGATCCGGCGCAGATTCACGACCTGCACATGGTGCAATCCGTATTGGCTTTGCCCCAGCATCTGGATGTGTTTGAAAAAGGCATTGCCAGTCGCCTGGACTTCAGCTTTTCCGGCCCACAGGGCGCACGCCTGGCCAGATTGGCCTCGGCAGGGCGGCTGAATATCGGTGCCATACATACCTATCTGGAATTGTTTGCCCGCTACTTTGTCGATTTGACTCCGAATGTCGCCCTCATCGCGGCCCAGGCTGCTGATGAGCACGGCAATCTATACACCGGCCCCAATACCGAAGACACCCCTGCCATTGTGGAAGCCACCGCCTTTTCCGGCGGCATTGTGATCGCCCAGGTTAATGAACTGGTCGACAGTAAGACCACCCGCCTGCCGCGCGTGGATATTCCCGCCGACTGGGTGAACTTTGTAGTGCCTGCCTCACGCCCGCACTTTATTGAACCGCTATTTACCCGCGACCCGGCCCAGATCAGCGAAATCCAGGTCTTGATGGCCATGATGGCGATCAAAGGAATTTATGCGGAATACGGCGTGCAACGCCTGAACCACGGCATTGGTTTCGATACCGCCGCCATTGAATTGCTCCTGCCCACTTATGGCGAATCGCTAGGTCTGAAAGGCAAGATTTGTCAGCACTGGGCCTTGAATCCCCACCCGGCCTTGATCCCTGCCATTGAAGCAGGCTGGGTGCAATCGGTGCACTCTTTTGGTTCTGAGCTGGGCATGGAGAACTATCTGCGTGCCCGCCCCGATGTGTTCTTTACCGGCCCTGACGGCAGCATGCGCAGCAACCGTGCTTTTTGTCAGGCTGCGGGCCACTACGCCTGCGATCTGTTCATCGGCTCTACCTTGCAGATTGATCTGCATGGCAACAGTTCCACGGCCACACTGGGCCGCATTGCCGGTTTTGGTGGTGCACCCAATATGGGGGCCGATGCCCGTGGCCGTCGCCATGCCAGCCCCGCCTGGTTAAAGGCCGGACAACAGGCCCGTGCAGGGCGTCAAGGCGCTGCTGGTACGCCGCGTGGTCAAAAACTGGTGGTGCAAATTGTGGAAACGTTCCGCGAACACATGACCCCAGCCTTTGTGGACACCTTGGATGCTTGGACCCTGCAAGAGCAGACCGGCATGGATCTGCCGCCCATCATGGTGTATGGCGACGACGTCACCCACATTCTGACGGAAGAAGGTATTGCCAATCTGTTGCTGTGCCGTACCGACGAGGAACGCGAGCAAGCCATACGCGGCGTTGCGGGCTATACGCAAGTGGGCCTGGGCCGCGATGTCCGTATGGTGGAAAACCTGCGCGACCGCGGCATTATCCGTCGCCCCCAGGATCTGGGCATAGACCCACGCCAAGCCACCCGCAACCTACTGGCCGCACGCAGCATGCGCGATCTGGTTCAAGCCTCCGGTGGACTGTATCAACCCCCGGCACGCTTCCGTAACTGGTAATGGCCCGCACAGCGAATTGCATTAGGAGATCACGATGACAAACATTCCTCACGGCCTGGAAACCCTAGCCTACAGTTTCAAAGGACACGCGCCCATCGGCACTTTCCAGCCCGTGCTGGTTGGCGTGGTGGGTTCGGGCAATCTGGAGGTTCTGGCCGAACCCACAGACAGCCCCGACTGCACCATCCACATCCACACCTCGGCACGCGGTTTCTCCACGATCTGGGACGCGGTGGTGCGGGACTTTCACCAACGCCATCCGCTGGCAGGTATCCACTTTGACATTAACGATATGGGCGCCACCCCTGCCGTGGTCAGCCTGCGTCTGGATCAGGCCGCCAGCGAAGCCCTGGCCCGCAGCCAAGCACAAGGAACGCAGTCATGAGCAGTTATCTGGAATGTTCTGCCCGCCAGCGCGTCCAGGCCTTGTTTGACGCTCACAGCTTTCACGAATGGCTGCCTCCTGCGCAACGCTTGAGCAGCCCGCATCTGGCGCAACTGGGCGTGCCCTCTTCCTTTGATGATGGCGTGGCCATCGGCCATGCTTTGCTGGAAGGCCAAACCGTCTATGTCGCTGCTCAGGAAGGCGAGTTCATGGGCGGTGGTGTGGGCGAAGTTCACGGTGCCAAGCTGGTAGGCCTGTTACGTCGCGCCATGATAGACCGCCCTGCCGGCGTCATCTTGCTGCTGGAGTCCGGCGGTGTGCGCTTGCACGAAGCCAATGCCGGTTTGATCGCCGTATCCGAAGTGATGCGTGCCCTGCTGGACACTCGCAATGCAGGCGTCCCGGTGATTGCCTTGGTCGGCGGACAAAATGGCTGTTTTGGTGGCATGGGCATTGTGGCCCGTTGCACCAACCACCTGATCCTGAGCGACGTAGGCCGACTGGCCATGTCCGGCCCCGAAGTCATTGAGGCCTCGCATGGTGTTGAAGAATATGACTCCCAAGACCGTGCATTGGTCTGGCAAACCAGTGGTGGCAAACACCGTTGGCTAACGGCTGATTGCGACGATCTGGTGTCCGACACCGTGGCCGCTTTTCGTATTGCTGCGCTGCACGGTTTGAAGAACCCGGCTCGTGGCCCGGTCACCCTGCAAGAGCTGGAGCAAGAGCATAGGCTGATTGCTCACCGGGCTGCCCTGCTGCCTGTCGAACAATGGGAACAAACCGACGATCAGGCCCAAACCCTGTGGCACGCACTGGGCTTGGAACAAACAGATCAAATTGGGCAGATGGATGCGGCGGCCGTCAAAGCATTGCGCAGCCAGGAGGTGCTGTCATGAAATGGGAAACGCTAGTGCAATCGCTGTTCGACCAACAGCACACCATCACCGAACAGGATTTGTTTTTGCAAGGCAGCGCCGAGTTTGATGGCCAGACCCTAGCGGTCATCGGCACAACGGAACACGCCCCCATCGGCGTGGCCTTGGCGCTGACGCAGGCCCAGGCTGTACTGGAGACGATCAAAAATCATCCGGGTCGCAGCCTGCTGCTGCTGGTGGATACCCAAGGCCAGCAACTGCGTCGCCGCGATGAACTGCTGGGCATCAACCGAGCCATGGCCCATCTGGGCATGTGCCTGGATCTGGCCCGGCGAAAAGGCCACAAGGTCATTGGTCTGGTCTACGACCAAGCTTTGTCCGGTGGTTTTATCACCTCGGGCCTGATTGCCGATGCCTGCTATGCCGTTCCTGAAGCCGAGATCCGTGTCATGCGTATTCCTGCCATGGCTCGCGTCACCAAACTGCCGGAAGCCATGCTGGAAGAACTGGCGCAATCCAACCCGGTATTTGCACCCGGCGTCGACAACTACGTGGCCATGGGTGGCATTCAGTCTGTGTGGGACAGCAACTCGCCCGACCAACTGCGCGCGTCTCTGCGTGCTGCCTTGGCTCAACCCAATGATCGTGATCGCCGCGCCAGTGATGGAGCGGAACGCGGTGGCCGCCGTATGGCTGCACAGATCATTGAGCAAGTCTTGCAGGCGTCCTGATGAACGCCCCGCTGCCCGCCCGACGCCATCATCTGATCACGCTGGAAGCGAGCGCGTGGGACGAGGCTTTGGCTGATCTGGATTCGTCCAGCCATGCCTACCAGTGCCTGCGTCAATGGCAGGCCCGGCACTGGCCGCTAGTAGTCAGCCGCCAGCCTGGAGAGCTGCGCAGCGGGCAGCTGCAAGTGGGGATTCCCTTGCCTACCGATTGGGGACGACAGCGTCTGTCCTTGATCGTTCCTCAAAGCCACAGCCAGGCTTGGGGCACCTTTCCACCGATACAGGAAGCCCAAACCTTGCTGCCCCTTTTCTTGCTGCAAGACTGGCTGTCCCTGTGTCAGCACCTGCAAGCGCAGGGCTGTGCTGCCCAAGTCTATGGCAGTTACGGTTGGGAGCTTATGACGGGCCAAGGCTATGTACGCGAAGGCTCGGATCTGGATTTTCTGCTGCCCGTACAAAGCACCACGCAAGCAGATCGTCTGGTCCGTATCCTGACGCACGCCAGCCAAATCGCTGGCCTGCCCCGCTTGGATGGCGAGCTGTTGTTTCCCGATGATGCTGCCATAGCCTGGCGGGAATGGCAGCAATGGCGCAACGGGGCCAGCAACAAAGTGATGGTCAAACGCACTGATGGTTTACGCATTCAGGCACACTCGGACTGGCCTGAACACGCCGCCACCTTGGAGTCTTCTCATGCGGCTTGATGTCATTGAACAGACGGCCTTGGCCAATCTACCCCAGGGTCTGGACTCCACCGATTCATCCCGCTCCTGGAGCTGCGCGGCCATCGGCCGGGCAGCCGTTCTGGCGCTGTACGACGAACTGATTCTGGCCCCCAAACCGGGGCTGGTTTCCTTGCTCGACAGCGGTAGCCACAACGATATGGATGCCGGCACCTTTTATCGAAGTCTGTTTGCCTTGCGCCACTATTTCATTGATATGGCGGCCCTGGGCCAACAGCGTGTTCCATTCAGCCAGCTGCAAACTCGCGGGATTGCAGCGGAGGCTCGCATGCAGGCAGCGACTAGGGGAATCAATACCCACAGAGGCGCCATTTTCATGCTGGGCCTGCTGTGCGCAGCGGCAGGCGCTTGTCTTCCTTTTCGCACCCTGACTCCCGCCACGATTCGGGACCAACTTCAAACATTATGGGGGGCCGCTTTACAGGCGCGCAGCCTGCAAGCGTCGTCCGCTCTGCCGGGCGGACGGGCGGTACGCCGCTATGGCTTGCAAGGCGCGAACCAGGAAGCAGCCCAAGGTTTTCCCACCTTGTTTGAAACGGCCTGGCCCGCCTGGCAAGTCGCTGTCAAAACTTTGTATCCGCACAGCACACCAGTGGCAGAACAGCAGTTGCAAACCGTGGGTTTGCATACTTTCTTTTCTGTTATGGCGGTCTTGGACGATAGTAATCTGGCCCATCGTGGCGGACTGGAGGGGCTGCACTATGCGCGCCGCTGCGCCGCGCAGTATCTGCAGGAAGGAAGTGCCTTTACCCCGGATGCCATGCAACGCGCGCACGCTATACATCTGGCCTTTATGGAGCGTCGCTTATCCCCCGGTGGTGCAGCCGATACCTTGTCGGCCTGTTGCTGGCTGGACCGTTTGCAAGCCTGTGCCCCCGCTTGCACCAGCCAGCGCCGCCCTCTTGGAACCTAACTATGAAAATTGCCCTGCTGTTTTCCGGGCAAGGCATGCAATACGCCCAGATGCTGCCTTGGATCAAGCCGGCACACCCTTTGCTGCTGCAAATGCAGGAGCAATTGAACGTCCCCGATTGGCGTGCAGCCATGCACAATGCCCACTGGGCCAGTACCAATGCCCATGCACAAGTCGTACTAAGCGCCTGCTCACTGGCGGCCTGGCAAGAGCTGCAAGAACAGATACCCACCCTTCAACCTGCCGTTCAAACCTTGGTGGCAGTAGCAGGCTACAGCATTGGTGAGTTGGCTGCCGCTTCCGTGGCCGGTGTTCTATCAGCCAGCGACACTGTCAAACTGGCCGCACTACGTGCCGCACTAATGGACCAAGCTGGGGCCGGACAAGACAGCAACATGCTGGCCGTCAGTGGGGTATCGATTCGGACGATTGAGCAATGGTGCGAGGCGCACGGTGCAGCATTGGCGATACGCAATGGCCCTGATAGTGCCGTGTGCGCAGGGCCCCGTAGCAAGCTTGCCGCCTTGGAGCAATTCGCTCAAGAACAAGGAGCTCGTTGCACGCCATTGGCTGTCAATATTGCGTCCCATACCCCGTGGATGAGCAGTGCAGCCCTGGCCTTTCAAGTGCATCTGGACCAATGCGAGCTGAGCAGTCCCTGCCTTCCCTGGCCTACGAATGCTGGTGTGTGGGTACACAATGCAGCCACAGCCGTCCAAGCTCTATCGGCGCAGATCATGCAAACCGTGCAATGGGATTCCTGCATGGAGCAGATCGAGGAACGACAGCCGAATGTGGTGCTGGAAATTGGGCCAGGACGCAGCTTGGCGACTATGTGGAATCAACGCTATCCCGATATTCCGGCGCGTAGTGTGGATGAGTTTCAAACCCTGGACGGTTTGCAGCGCTGGTTGTCACGCTGGGCGGGATAGGTAGGCATCTGCACGCTGGGTGAGCGGGAGGCCAGTCAGGACAGCATGGTTGGGAGTCGTTCGTCTGCCCCGAAAAACAGGCAAATAAACATCCAAGAACCATCCTGCCTCAAGCCGATTTCTGCGCTTCCTTCTCCAGTTGAGTCCGCACAATCCGACACGCCCGCAACAGGCTCAAGACATTGGGACTACGCTCGCGCGACTTCATGCAGACCAGGCCAATACGCTGCGAATGCCGGTACTGAGGCTCCAGGCTTAGCCACTGAATCTTGTCAGAGAACACCTCTTTCGCGCGGGCGGGCAATAAAGAACACCCTACCCCGCCGCTGACCAGGCTCATCAAGGAAAAGATATCCCCGGTGCGCATCACAATATCGGCTTCAAAACCCGCTTTAGCCAACATGCGCTGCATGTCTCGCCCGGTCGCAAAGTCGTCGGTCAGCGACACAAATCGTTCCTTGGAGCAGCGCTCCAAATCTACGACTGACGACGTCGAGCCCTGCCAATCCATGGGAGCGGCAAACAAGAGTTCGTCATCAAAAATAGGCAGCACTTCCAGATCTTCCGGCTGCACTTGCGGCAACTCGATCAGGGCGGCATCGATATGACCGCTGCGCAGCTTTTGCAGCAGCTTCTCGTTAGAGTC
>SMEO01000193.1_pt1 | contig 11929 bp, 16 predicted proteins | sample 2456251 | NCBI WGS metagenome assembly SMEO01 (sample SAMN10132594, study PRJNA489261) | soil metagenome | isolation source: day1 control-silt loam soil ammended | place: USA | reverse complement strand
CACAACATCATAAACTTTTGTTGTTGGTTTTCCAAATTCATTTATTTCAATTAAGGCTTCCATAATTTGAATGATGAATGCAGTGTCGCAAAGTCCATTTACATAATAAATATGTAGGTCTTTTTTTTAAGACCGTTATTTTTCGAACACCTAAATCAAAGCTTTTACCTAGACCAACATTCTCTTTCATATAACTTTCAACTTCCGAAACAAAGTCAGGTATCGGTTTCTTGTTCTGTTCGTTTTCTTTCGTCACGATATCTACTCCTCTCTAAGATGATTTCTACAGCTAGTTTTGTAATGGGAGATCCTTTTCGATAATCGTCTAATTGAGCCATCTTTCCAATATCACCAATACCAATAACAAGAGGAACATCAAGTTCGTCAATACAATTGACAGTATCTCCTATAATTTTTCCTGTTTCCATCTCTTCCATACCATATTTGTCTACACCTTTAGACGTTAAATTTCCATATCGATCAATACTAACATCTACTTTAGTCCATTCTGCTCCCCTTGTTTTAGAAGCAACTGCAATAATCCCAAGAACCTCAATAGAAGGTTCATTCGCTACTATACGCATCGCTCTTTCTCCTGCTCCTTCACCGACAAACCCACTATCATCAAACATGACTAATATGGGATCCGCTTTTGCCTTATGAATAAGACGAATCAACTCTTCTCCAGAAAGTTGTGATGGATTGCCTTGCGACATAGAAATACAGCGTCCGCCTACTTGGCGTGCGACAAACTGGATTGCCTTCTTTGCATATTTATCGCCATCCGTAATCATGATCACCTTTCGCCTTTTTTCCATCTTCGTCTTCCTTCCTGTTTTTCTCTTTATAGCTCGGACGCATAGCATGTACTAGTGTCGGCATTAAACGGGTGCCTTCCGCTTTTCTTTGTCCAGCTCCACCGGCTAGCTCACTGTGAAAAAGATAAAAGCCCTCGTAAGGCAAAAAGCGCCTTCCGGGTTTTTTCCTATTTTCTTCGCGAGCTGAACAAGCCGGTTCCGCTTTTCTACAAATCAACAAAATAGATCCATTGAAATAAGGACCCTACTATTTTTCCAAAAACAAGCGCCATCATTAAATAGATGGTTTTTTCTTGTATACCTAATCGTTTTGCAAGGATTGGAAACACATTTAATACCTCTGTCAAGGCTGCAGCAAGCATGCCATTAAAAACTCCATCCGCAAGTCCAATTGGTATCAGTATCCACTTTGTCCAATTAAGCTTCATCTCCTGTAAACCAAGCCACGTCCCTATAACCACGCCTAATACAATTGCCCATTCATAATAACTAATAAAACCCATCGTTTTCGTAAGCTGTGTTAGCCTTGGAATCACACCTAAAACGGTTAAAAATGCAACGAAACCTGCGCCTACTGCAAAGCCACTTGAAAGCCCTATAAATAGACCAAAAACCACTCTACTTGTGATCAAGGCGTCGGACACTTTCCTTATTTTCATTCATAATGACATATTGATCTAAATCCTGCTGATAATTAAACATTTCAACTTCAAGCGGGCTTGGTTCCTCATTAAATCGTTTTTTGAAAAAATGATTGAAAAATAGAATCATACCTAACCCGAGGCCAATACTATAGGGAACCTGAATAAGCAATGGTTTCTCATCTACTCTACCTGTGATAATGGTAAAAAGCTTTTGATGTACCTCTCTCATACTCACGTCAACATGGAAGTTCATAATCGTCATTACAGCACCTAAGAAAAGTAATAACCATACAGCAGCAAAGCTGATAAAAGAAACTTTCTTTTTGTCATAAACCACTTCTATAATGGTTTGAGATGGACCCAATGTTTGAATTTCAAGAAGTGGATTTATAGCTTGTATCCTTTCAATCATTTGGATCAAATCAATAATAATGATATTTCGATCTTCTTTTTTTACCGTTAGTAAACTTGTTTCTTCTAATTGTTTTACAGTTTCGTCTCTCCCGATAATCCTCGTGATATCCTTTATTTTCACTGTTTGATTTTGTTTTACTTGCACCCGATTTCTCATTCGAATATAAATCATGTCCATTTGTATCACATCCAAGCAAATTATTTTATCCGGTGAAAGTATTGAATGATCTTATAACTAGTATGGATTGGAAATTAAGTGAACATGTAATAAACAAATATCCAATAATTAACAGTTATTTCGATAATTCAATTTGACTTATCAACCCTATTAGCAAAATGTTGATGTATCTCAAAGAACCTGAAGACTTTTTTTCATGTATTTTCATCCATTCAGATAATCACACTCCTGAAAGTACAAATAAAAGACCACATGAATCAATGATTCATGTGGTCTTTCATTTGTTGAAGAATTTTTTTTTCAAGCCTTGATACTTGTACTTGTGAAATCCCTAAACGATTTGCAACTTCGGATTGAGTTTGGTCCTTATAATATCTAAGAAACACAATTAATCTTTCTCTTTCGTCTAATTCATGAATGGCCTCTTTTAGGGCAATTTGATCAAACCATTTCGTATCATTTTGATCAGCAATTTGGTCTAAAAGAGTAATGGGATCTCCATCATTTTCATACACCGTTTCATGAATAGATGATGGATTTCGATTTGCCTCCTGCGCCATAATAATTTCCTCAGATGACAATTCCAAATGCTCTGCTAATTCATTAATTGTTGGAACTCTACCATATACTTTTGATAGGTCCTCCTTGGCACGACGAATTTTATTAGCCATTTCTTTTAATGATCGGCTCACCTTCACTGTCCCATCATCGCGAATAAAACGCTGAATTTCACCAATAATCATAGGTACTGCATAGGTTGAGAACTTCACTTCATATGATAAATCAAACTTATCAACTGACTTCAATAAACCGATACAACCAATTTGATATAAATCATCTGGTTCATACCCACGATTTAAGAAGCGTTGAACTACTGACCATACTAATCTTAAATTACTCTGAACAATTAAATCACGTGCATCTTGGTCCCCATTCTGGCTGCTTCGGATTAAACTCCGCAATTCTTCGTCTTTTAAATGGACCTGGGCTTTTTTACTCTTCTCTTTCTTTACCTCAACATCCATAGGCAAGTCTCCTTAATTGCACAAAGCTTTACTTTTTGATAGATGCTTTTTTAATCGAATAATTGTGCCTTCGCCTTGGTGAGAAATAATATGAATTTCATCCATGAAGTTTTCCATTATTGTAAAGCCCATACCTGAACGTTCAAGTTCAGGTTTAGTTGTAAAGAGCGGCTGCTTCGCTTCATCCACATTTTCAATACCTACGCCCTCATCACGGACTGTCAACTCGACGGTATCACCATCTATTACAACTGCAATAAAAATGACACCATTTGGATCATTTTCATAACCGTGAATAATAGAGTTAGTAACCGCCTCTGAAACAACCGTTTTTATTTCTGTTAACTCATCCATCGTAGGATCAAGCTGAGCAATAAATGCTGCAACTGTCACCCTTGCAAAAGATTCATTTTGACTCAATGCTGAAAACTTAATTTCCATTTTATTTTTCATATTTACGCTACCCCCAGTCTTTGCAAAGCGTTTTTTTCTGAAAGTTCAACTTGCATTATTTTAAACAACCCTGACATTTCAAATAATCGCTTTACAGCTGGAGAAATGGCACAAATAATCATTTCACCATTATTTTTCTTAATTTTTTTATAACGTCCTAGTATTACACCTAATCCTGAACTATCCATAAAATGAAGTTCTTCTAGATTTAAAACAATATGCTTTATTTCATGTTTATCAATCGCATTTTCTGCTTGCTGTCTTAAAAGCTCAGCTGTATGATGATCTAATTCTCCTTTGAGGCGAATCAATAACACGGAATTTTTTGCTTCCATCTCGATAACAAGACTCACATTAACAGCTCCCTTCCCTGTCTATTATATGAGTCAAATTCTAGCTTTCCTTTGTGTTTTCCTTCTTAAAAACAAAACTAGTGTAGATTCGCCTAAATTAGTTTAAATATGACATTTTGTGCTACCTCGTATGAGAGAACATACCGAAAGCGCGCTTGTATAATTGCCACCAACTGGCTTGATTGATTGCTTCCTTCGCAACTATTGGAGATTCAACAAACACTTTCCCATCCTTTTTCATTTGTAAGGTACCAATGGTTTCACCTTTTTGAATAGGTGCTTGCAAATCTTTTTTGATCACAATATTTTGGGTGAAATCTTTAGGGTTACTCCCTTTTTTTGTGAGGACGGAAATTGGTTCACTTGTCACCCCAGTAACTATTTTCAAATTTCCTTTACTTACTTTAGACTCTGCTAACACCGCATCCTTTTTGTAAACAGGATGTGTTGTGTATTGGGAAAATGCATAGTCTAGCATTTTTGTGACTTGTGCATTTCGCTCCTTAGGAGAATCAGCCCCAAAAACAACCGCTATCACCCTCATATCTCCTTTTTTTGCAGTGGCTGTTAAGCAATATTTCGCTTCATTGGTGTATCCTGTTTTCAATCCATCTACACCTGGATAAAATTTCACTAGTCGATTCGTATTGACTAGCCAAAACTTCTTATCCGTATCTTCACGTAAATAATCCTCATAGGTACCTGTAAATTTAGTTATTAGTTGATACTTAAGCAATTCTTTAGCCATAATGGACATATCACGAGCTGAACTGTAATGATCGGATATCGGAAGACCTGTGGCATTTTGAAATTTCGTATTTTTTAAACCAAGCTGTTCAGCTTTTTTATTCATCTTCTCTACAAATGCTTCTTCTGATCCAGCCAATCTCTCTGCCATTGCCACAGATGCATCATTAGCGGAACCAATCGTAATTCCCTTCAGCATCTCTTCAGTAGTCATTTGTTCTCCAGGCTCGAGGAAAATTTGTGAACCACCCATAGAAGCTGCATATTCACTTGTTCGGATTTTTTCCTTTGTAGAAAGTTCTCCTTTTTCTATTGCTTCCATGATTAATAATAGCGTCATGATTTTTGTCATGCTCGCAGGGGAAAGTTTTTCATCTGCATTTTTATCATATAAAACCGTTCCCGTATCTCTTTCAATTAGAATGGCTGATTTAGCATGTTCGGCCAATTCAACTCCCTTATTTTCTTCAGCTTTTGCAAAAGGAACTGCAAAGCTAGCTGTTAACACCAAAGTTATACCTAGAGAAAGAACCCGCTTCATCTCTATACCCTCCAATCTTTATAGCATTATCTTTTCCAATACATCCAAATTTATACAATTTAAAGTATAAAATAAGAGGCTAAATAAATGAGGACTTGCGGCAGCTACTTTTCTGTACATTTAAAAAGTTCTTCCCTTAAGGAAAAGTTAAGAAATTTTCTTCATGATACGTGTAAAGATTGGAAAAAGGAGAGAGTTATGCAGAAATAAATTTCTAAAGTATAAGACTTTGGCAAACAATATAAGGAGGATAAAAAATTGAAAAAGATGATGTATATTAAGTTTGTAATAGATCTTTTAATGGGATTTTATACTTTCCTGAGAAAAAGGCATCTCACTATTGAGATGCCTTCAGTCTAGGATTTCTTTATAAATCAGAATTGGTTTATTTACTTTCTCATTTGAAAGAATGATATTTGCATAAAGCTTTTCTTTTACAGCAGAGACATCTATAGTATTACTAAAAATGGTCACAAGTGAATCACCTTGATTGACATAGTCCCCTATCTTCTTTCTCAGCACTAAACCAACAGCCAAATCAATTTTCGATTTCTTAGTTGCCCGCCCTGCACCTAATAACATGGCTGCTGTTCCGACTTCATCAGCAACAATTTCAGACACATATCCAGGCATTTTAGCTTCAAGTTCAAACTTATATTTTGCTTGAGGCAGTTTTTCTGGATAGTCGATGACAGAAGCATCGCCGCCTTGAGCTGAAAGAAAACGTTTAAATGTTTCAAGCGCTGAACCATTTTCAATCGCTTGCTTCAGCATCGCTCTTGCATCTTCTAACGAGCTAGCTTTTTTTGCTAAGTACACCATATAGCTTCCAAGTGTTAAGGTAAGCTCAGTTAAATCCTCTGGACCTTCACCTTTTAACGTATCAATAGCTTCCTTGACTTCAAGTGCATTTCCAATCGCAAATCCTAACGGTTGGCTCATATCAGAAATAACAGCAATCGTATGACGTCCTACACGATTACCAATGCTCACCATTGCATGGGCCAATTCCTCAGAATCTTTCATTGATTTCATGAAGGCACCTGCTCCAGTTTTCACATCTAACACAATCGCATCTGCACCAGCGGCAATTTTCTTACTCATAATTGAACTAGCAATAAGTCCTATACTATTCACAGTAGCCGTAACATCTCGAAGTGCGTAAAGCTTTTTATCAGCAGGAGTTAAATTTCCACTTTGGCCAATTACGGCAATCTTATTTTTATTGACTAAATGGATAAATTCATCGTTTTCAAGCTCAACATGAAACCCAGGAATGGATTCTAGTTTATCAATTGTTCCACCCGTATGTCCTAATCCTCGTCCAGACATTTTAGCAACAGGGACACCAACGGACGCTACAAGAGGGCCAAGTACAAGGGTTGTCGTATCCCCTACACCACCTGTTGAATGCTTATCTACTTTTATTCCTTCTATAGAAGATAAATTGATTTGATCTCCTGATTCTACCATTGCCAGCGTTAAATCGGATCGTTCTTTTTCTGTCATCCCTTGAAAATAAACGGCCATTGACCATGCGCTTATTTGATAATCTGGGAGTGATCCATCCGTGAAACCATTGATAATAAACTTAATTTCTTCTGTCGTTAACTCTTTACCATCCCGTTTTTTAGCAATTAAATCAACCATTCTCATCCTGAGATTCCCCTAACTCCCGAAAATTATAGGTCTTTCACAATTTCTTTCACAAAGCGTAAAAATTTTTCTTTTACTTTTTCCGTAGTCTCTATCACTTCATCATGGGATAATGGTTGATCAAGTATTCCTGCAGCCATATTGGTTAAACATGAAATGCCTAATACCTTCATGCCACAATGACGTGCAACAATTACTTCAGGCACTGTAGACATTCCAACAGCATCGCCACCCATCACTCTTGCCATTCGAATCTCTGCAGGGGTCTCATAGGTTGGACCTGTATTTCCAACGTAAATGCCTTCTTTTAAGTCTAATCCTTGTGTCATCGCAATTTGTATAGCTAGATTTCGTAATTCCTTATTATATGCTTCTGACATATCAGGAAATCGCGGTCCAAAGCGTTCATCATTAGCCCCGATGAGTGGGTTTGTCCCCATAAAATTAATATGATCAGTAATGAGCATTAAATCCCCAGGTGCAAAATTTTCATTTACACTGCCAGCGGCATTTGTTACGATTATCGTTTCCACACCTAGCAGTTTCATCACGCGCACTGGAAATGTTACCTGATCCATCGAATAGCCCTCATAATAATGGAAGCGTCCTTGCATGGCAACCACTTTCTTCCCACATAATTCACCAAACACTAATTGTCCCGCATGTCCCTCAACTGTCGAAACTGGAAATTCAGGGATATCAGCATAGGGTAAAATAATTGGCTGTTGGATTTGTTCCGCAAGAACACCCAGACCTGAACCAAGAATTAGGCCTATCCCTGGAGACGTTGTTATTTTACTTTTAATAAACGAAGCTACTCTTTCGATTGGATCATGCACAAGCAACCCCTCCTTTAATCTAATTCAGATAACATGCTTTTCCCATAAGAAGGCATTTTTATATCAAAATTGTCCGCTACTGTTGCTCCGATATCAGCAAAAGTTTGACGAATCGGTAATTCATGTCCTACGCTAAATCGTTTTGAATAGAGTAATAAAGGAACATATTCGCGTGTATGATCTGTACCAGGATGAATAGGATCGTTACCGTGATCCGCTGTAATGATTAACAAATCATTTTCTGTTAATTGATCAAGCACTTCTGACATTCTTACATCAAATTCCTCTAATGCTTGACCATAGCCTATTGGATTACGACGATGACCAAATAAGGCGTCAAAGTCAACAAGATTTAAAAAGCTTAATCCTGTAAAATCTTGATGGATCGTTTCTAACAACTTATCCATACCATCCATATTAGAAACCGTTCTAAGCGATTCAGTTACCCCTTCACCGTCAAAAATGTCTGAAATTTTGCCAATCGCTAATACATCATAGCCGGCATCTTTTAATTCATCCATCACCGTACGGTTAAATGGTTTTAGGGCATAATCATGACGATTTGTTGTTCTCTTAAAATTTCCAGGCTCTCCAATGAAAGGACGTGCAATCACACGACCAACCTTATATTCATCAGATAATGTCATTTCCCGGGCTATTTCGCAAATTTTGTATAATTCATCAAGTGGAACTACCTCTTCATGAGCGGCAATTTGAAGCACTGAATCAGCGGATGTATAGACAATGATTGACCCTGTCTTCATATGTTCTTCGCCTAGCTCATCTAAAATAGCTGTTCCACTTGCTGGCTTATTACCAATGATGCCGCGACCTGTTTTTAGCGCTAACTCTTTCATTAAAGCATCAGGAAAACCATTAGGAAACACTTGAAAGGGCGTAGTAATATTAAGGCCCATGATTTCCCAATGCCCAGTCATTGTGTCTTTTCCAGTTGAAGCTTCTTGCATTTTTGTATAAAAAGCGAGTGGTGGATTGGCCTTTTCTACACCTTTTATTTCACGAATATTGCTTAATCCTAATTTTGCAAGATTCGGCATATGTAATCCGTTCATACGCTCAGCAATATGCCCAAGCGTATCTGCACCCTTATCACCAAAAAGCTCAGCATCAGGTGCCTCACCAATCCCAACAGAATCCATAACAACAACAAATATTCTTTTAAAGTTCATCCTAATCCTCCTAATAGATACGAAATTTGTCTATAGTAAGATGATTGCCTAATATTTAGAAAAGTACAAGCGGCCGATTAGAGACTGAAGCAAAATTATGATCCCAGCTCGTTCCTCCAGTCTAGCTAGACAACTAAATATTAAAAATATGAAGACATTCTCCCACCAAAAATGCTGGATTCCCCCATTTTTCCTATCATTCTTATAAACTTCTAAGCTCGAGGATGAAATTTTTTGTATACATCTTTTATCCGAACATTTGAAATATGAGTATAAATCTGAGTTGTTGAAATATCCGCATGTCCTAGCATCTCTTGAACCGAACGTAAATCTGCTCCATTCATTAATAAATGGGTTGCGAAGGAATGACGCAATGTATGTGGCGTTATATCTTTTTCAATCTTTGCTTCTCTCGTTAGTTTTTTTAAGATTTTCCAAAATCCTTGACGTGTAAGTTGTTCTCCATGGTGGTTTAAAAACAATGCATTGGTATGATGATTGGGACGAGCAAATTTTCCTCTACCCTTTTCCAAATATGCGTCAATCGCTGTTATTGCAGTTTGTCCAATAGGAATAATTCGTTCTTTATTCCCTTTACCGATACAGCGGACAAAGCCCATAATCTTATTGACATCGTCAATTTCAAGTGAAATAATCTCGCTCACTCGCATACCTGTCGCATATAAAAGCTCAAGCATTGCTTTATCACGAAGGCCATATTCATTCATCACTTTTGGGGCATCAAGAAGTGCTTCCACTTCTTCCATACTCAGTACTTTTGGAAGGCTGCGTTCTGGCTGTGGTGTCTCAATATGTACCGATGGATCCTGATCCGTTACTCTTTCACGAAGAAGGAATTGATGAAAAGAACGAATGGAGGCAATATGTCGCGCCAATGTTTTCGAGGATTTTCCTTGATCTTTCAAATGGGCTAGAAAATGCATGATATTAGTTCTACGAGAGTCATTCCACTCGTTTATTTGTTCAACATTTTTAACATACTGTAAATAGGATTTTAAATCTCGTTGATAAGAAACAATCGTATTCTTAGCTAATCCTTTTTCAATGGTTAAAAAGTGTATAAAATCTCTAATTTGATCTTCCATATTCATTACTCCCCATTTAAATAAAACAACATTAAACGATCGAACCATGTGTTATACTCTGAATCCACTGCTTTTGTTACTTTAACTGCCGCTCCTTGTGGTTCATCATAACGATGGTAACTTTGATATTCTTGATTTAACCATACCATCCCAATATAAAAAAGAACAGTAAAGCCTACAAAAAGAATTAACACTTTACAAGTATGTAAAATTAGCGTTAATGACGTTTTCATGGTCTTCCTCCCATCTTAACATTGCTTTACTTTCAATCTATGCCCAGGGAGACAAGTTTTATACATCAATTTCCCCTCCTATCTGATATCACAGTTTAATTCAGCTTTATAATGAATCATTGAAATCAAAAGGCTATAAGGAATTTGAACGAACTTTTGATTGTTCTTTTTGCCTATATTAGATTTCTGTTTCCAGCCTTTATTTTGCCCAATGATGATAGTATCGATGTTTTCAAGGAAAAGCGGATACACCTTCACTAGACCAACTTCTATAAAAAAACAAAAACCTTTTCCTAAGTTAGGAAAAGGCGAATGGATTGTTAGTTATCTTCATTATTATTTTTTGCTTTATCAGTGCAACGATGACAAATGCCATGAAACGTTAATCTATGATCTTTTATCTTGAAGTTCCAGTCGCGTTCTACAATTGCTTCGACATCGTCAAGTAAATCTTCTTGAATTTCATCCACTGCACCACATTCCACACAAACAAGATGATGATGAAAATGTGCAGCTCCTTCTTGTCTCAAGTCATAACGGGAAACCCCGTCTCCAAAATTAATTTTATCTACTACTTTCAATTCAGTTAACAACTCAAGCGTACGATATACTGTTGCTAAGCCAATCTCCGGCGAATGTTCTTTGACAAGGAGGTAAACGTCTTCAGCGCTTAAATGATCCTCTTCATGTTCAAGTAAAACGCGGACGGTCGCTTCTCGCTGAGGCGTCAATTTGTAGCTGGACGAGTGCAACTGCTTTTTTATTCTATCTATTCTTTCTTCCATACCTGATTCCCTCCCGCGCCGCTATCTGTTCTATTATAACAAATGAGGGAAAACTGTCAAAATACATTGTTCAAGATTTTTAATTTTTTTTATTTATTCATGTTATTTAGAAAGCATACTAACGACACTCTTCATTAACGCTGGTGATAAATAAGTTTCAATTGCTCCCGCTGCGATTAAGAAAAGCATCGACGCGACTAATGCGAATAAATAACGTATAAGGACTGGCTTAAGCGGTGTCCGGATTTGCTTTAAAAAAAGGCGACTTATCATTTTTATGGAAAGAGAAACAGCGAGAACACTAATGATAATAAAAACCGGTACAATAAAAATATTTTGCGGTAAAATAGAAACAAATGAAAGTAAAAATCCACTCCAGCCCATTTGATTGACCAAAAAACCCACCGTAAATCCAACTACCATTCCTTTTAAGAATAATAAAATTAGAATGACAGGCAAGCCAATAATAGAAATACCCAATATCCAGATCAAACTTATATATTTAACATTATGTAAAATACTTTGGCTAAACATTTCGTTTGTAGCTGCTATTTCCCCTTGTGATACTTGTCCAAAAAATTGAGATAAATAATAAAATAAATCTTCTTTTTGAGAAAAACTTAGGCTGTTCACAAGGACTGCACCAAATATTACGCCCATCAAAAAAAGCACAGTGATAAAAACATAAAGTGAGGAATGTTCTGTGATATGTTTAATTACCGCGTTTTGTACTATGGATTGTTTCTTCATTTTTCATCCTCCCAACTCTTTACTTGAATCTATGTAATTCGTTGGGAATTCATGCGTTTAAAATAAATTAGTTCCATTGAATTTTTATAATGGCTAGGATTGTTTGATCTTCCCGTACTTTCCGCCCCCACCTACTTCAAAAGACAATGTCCCTTTTCTTGCTTGGTCAATATAATGAGCTAGTTTCTTTGGTACAA
>SMEO01000192.1_pt1 | contig 11944 bp, 12 predicted proteins | sample 2456251 | NCBI WGS metagenome assembly SMEO01 (sample SAMN10132594, study PRJNA489261) | soil metagenome | isolation source: day1 control-silt loam soil ammended | place: USA | reverse complement strand
GCTACGTGAAGGAAGTCCATTTTGGTATGGAATTATTGGAGGTATCATTTTAGTCTTATATGGCATAATACCGACGCTGCAAAATTTCCCTACATTTGGGAGAGTGTATGCTGCCTATGGCGGTGTGTTTATTATTCTTTCTGTTTTATGGGGATGGGGAGTAGATAAAAAAGCCCCAGATCCATATGATTGGATTGGCGCTGCTATTTGTTTAATTGGGGTGTCCGTCATGCTATGGGGTCCAAGACATTGACTAGTTGATTCTTCTGATAAGTAATCTCTGAAGCGTCGAAGTCCGTATGGGTAGGGGAGAATTGCAACTTCCACCTCACTTTCTACTCTCGAAATATGTCTTAAATAACGGTTACACTGTTAAGGTCTGCTTTCCCTGCTTGTAAAAAATTATATGTCAATTTATCCATAGTAGCGCCGCTAAAATCAGTTTTCTTTACATCGGATAAGCGGAACTGGACATCTTTTAAAGTTGTATTTTTAAAAGAGGCCTTTTTTAAGGTACATCCTTCAAATACTGTATTCTCAAAGGTCTCACCTTCAAAATTTAAACCAGCTAAATTACTTGTTTTGAAGAAAGTGTTTTTATAGACACAGTTTTTAAAAGTGGCTCCCTTAAAATTATCAGCTTTAAAATTTGTGTTTGTTAAATTTACATTCACAAAAATGGTGCCTGCTAAGTTACTTGATTTAAATGTGCTGTTCGTTAAGTCTGAATCGGTAAAATCTGAGCCCTTTAAATCACTGCTGTTGAATTTACCATCGTGAACCGATACCGAACGAAAGTCGGAATTCCATAGTCGTGTTCGTGAGAAGTCCATTTGTACTGCTTTTTCAAGCTGTGTCTGCTGAAGGTTAATGGATTCGATTAATTCCGATACTTCACCGATTGAGTTAATCGTCATTTGATAAGATTCCTCGTCGCTATAACCATTTCTTTTATAATCAGTGAATCTCTCATTTAGGTTATTCAAAAGTTCCTCTTCTAACTCTTTGGCTGTTTTTACTTCTTGATAAGGCGCAAAGATATTACGGACATATTTGTTTAATTGTTCTAGCATCATTCATCATCCTTTTAAAGCAGGGCATCCAGAATCTGTTTAGCCTGCTCCCAATTTTGTTTATTCTGTTTATATGTCTTCTCGCCTATTGCTGTAATTTTATAGTATTTTCTTCGACCGCCCTGATTTTGGTCACCCCAATAGGATGTTATATTTCCGTCCTTCTCCAAGCGCTTCAAGCTAGAGTACATGGTGGCTTCCTTTAATTCATACTGCTCCCCCGAAGTGGCATAAATCAATTTACTAATCTGATATCCATATTTATCACCACTTAACAGCAGCTTCAAAATCATGGTATCTGAATGGCCACGAAGTAAATCCGATGATAGTTTAACATCCTCCAAAGAATCATCTCCTTAGGAATAATATATATCGAGTTACTATGACTGTCAAGGTAATATGGCAGTCAATGTTTCATGGTAAACTATGTATTTATGAAGCACCAGTTGCTCCCTTATCGCTTATACTTTTATTAGTTCCCAGTATAGTGATTACTGAAATTTGTCTAATAATCTAACAATTTAATGAATAAAGTCGGAATTTTAGGAGGATTTAAATTCTATTATATATAATAAAGTGTGTAAACGAATTCATGCTAGTTCAAACAATAGAGGAGGAATAGTAATGAGTAACGGTACAATGAAGGCTTATCGATTATTTGAATTAGGAAAACAACCGGAATTGGTAGTAGTCGAAATTCCTGAACCAAAAACAGGTGAAGTATTAATTAAAATGGCAGCCGCAGGTCTTTGCCGTTCTGATTTAGAAAGTATTGACCACGGAGTTCCAATGTTGCCATGGTCTGGTCCTTATACTTTAGGTCATGAAAATGCAGGATACATAGAAAAGTTAGGTGAAGGTGTAACGGAGTTTAAAGTGGGTGATCCTGTTATTGCACACTGTCAATCGTCCTGTGGGCATTGCGAGTACTGTTTAACTGGGAAAGATAACTTCTGTGAAAACTTAGGTTCTCGCGGTTGTTGGGGTAAACAAGATGGCGGTTGGGCACAATATATGATTGCTCCCGCGCGTGAATTAGTCGCTTTAGGTGAATTGGACCCGACTGATTATGTTCCTATTGCAGATGCAGGCGTAACACCCTATAATGCTGTAAGAAATGCACTTCCAAAAATCCCTGGTAACGGTGTAGTTGCTGTTTGTGGTGTAGGTGGATTAGGATTTTTTGCTGTTCAATTTTTAAGTGCATTAACAGCAGCACGTATCATTGTTTTAGATGTAAATGAAGATCGTATGGAAGAAATGAAACAGTATGGCGCAGATGATTGTGTAAAATCTGATGCAAATGCCGCTGAAAACATCTTGAAGTTAACGGATGGAAAAGGTGTCAATGCGTTCTTTGACTTTGTGGGTATTAACCCAACTTTAAAAACAGCTGTACAAGTAACGAAAAAAAATGGCGTTGTATCCTTAATCGGTCTTGGTGGCGGTTCCGTTCCATTTGGTTGGGCAGATGTAAAACCTGGTGTTGAGTTAGTCATTTCCAATGGAGGAACTCTACAAGATTTAAGAGAAATTATTGCTTTAGCGAGACGTGGAAAAATTACAATGCAGATTCAAAAATATCCATTTAGTCAAGCATTCGAGGCTCTAGATGATTTGCGTCAAGGAAAAGTTCAAGGCCGTGCTGTTTTAACGTTTGATGAGTTTAAATAAATTTTAAAGCTTCTTATATAATAGAAAATAGTCGGATATAGGATTTTTTTCTCCTATCATCCGACTATTTTTTAGTCTTGATTAAATAAATGCAAAAATTTCTTTGCAGCGCTAGACATAAATACATATTTGAATAAATAAAATATATTCTATATTATGGTTAAGAAAGCTAGTCTATTAAAAAGGCTAGCTTTTTCTCTCATATTTGAACAAACACCTTGTTCAGTTATGATAAGGAAAATTCATTGGGGATGACGGTAGGCATACTAATTGCCATAGGTTAAGCAGGAGGATTATTAAATGATAAACGATGAGTCTAGGACAAGAGAAAATCGAAAAAATGAGCATGTACGGCTAGCTTTATCGGAAGATGCTACTGTTCATTCTCATTTTGATCAGCTTACTTTTGTTCATCACTCTCTACCTAATATAGGATTAAACGATGTGGACCTTCAGGTGAACTTACCACATTTGGTACTGAAAAGTCCTTTGTATATTAATGCAATGACTGGCGGCTCTGACATGACAGGAAATATTAATGAATCGCTAGCTAGAGTTGCAAGCTCGACCGGAATGGCAATGGCTGTTGGGTCGCAGCATGCTGGTTTGCGTAATGAATCGCTAGCTCATACGTATCAGATTGTACGGAAGGTGAATCCTAACGGGATTATTTTCGCTAATATTGGAGCGGATGTTCCTTTAAAATTTGCCGTACAAGCTGTTGAAATGCTAGAGGCCAATGCGCTGCAAATTCATCTAAATGTCCCTCAAGAATTGGTCATGCCAGAAGGGGAACGGAATTTTACAGATTGGTTGCACAAAATAGAACAAATCATTCAACAGATAGATATACCTTTGATTGTAAAAGAGGTAGGATTCGGAATGAGTGGAAAAACTCTGCAATTACTTCATGACATAGGCGTTCAATATGTAGATGTAAGTGGTCGAGGTGGAACGAACTTTATTAGTATTGAAAACCACCGTCGAGAAAGGCAGGAATATGACTACTTAAAAGAATGGGGACAAACGACGCCTATCTCCTTATTAGAAGCTAACAGCTTTGTCAATCGTATGACCATCTTTGCTTCGGGAGGCATCAGAAATCCTTTAGATGCTGTGAAGTGTTTCTCACTTGGAGCGAGTGCTGTGGGTTTGGCAAGACCTATTTTGGGTGTCCTTCAAATGGAAGGGGTAGATGAAGCGATTAAAGAAATGAATCGATGGCAAGAACAAATAAAAATCATTTGTACAATGCTAGGAGCACGAACTATTCAGGAATTAGCAGATTGTTCTCTAGTAATTACGAAAGAGGTACGAGAATGGTGTGAGGTAAGGGGGATTGACATAAGGCCTTTTGCACAAAGAAGCTAGGGAATCATATACGGGAAAGTTCACTTTTATCTGAACTTGTACGTGAATTAAAAGAAAGGTATAGTGGTATTGTAACAATATATGTAGTAAGCTTTACATATCCATCAATAGGACTATTGTCCTTGGTTTACCAACAAGATCTCTTAATACATATGGGTTGATTAAAGGAGGATAAAGATGAATACTCGTAGTAGCTTTCATGAAGAACTTATTGGACTTAAAAATTTAGTATTAGAAATGGGAGCAAAAGCATCTGATGTTTTAAAAGAGTCTATTGAGGCTTTATTAACACAAGATGTGGACTGCGCCTTAAAAGTTATTGATAAAGATTATAAAATTAATCGAATTGAGCGTGAAATTAATGAAAAGGCCCTTTGGCTCTTCGCTAAAGAATCGCCTGTTGCTACAGATTTGAGAAGAATTCTTTCAAGCATTAAGATTGCTACAGATTTGGAAAGAGTAGGGGATTTGGCTGTCAATATTGCCAAATCAACCATCCGTATTGGCGACAAAGAATTGGTCCATCCTTTAGATAACATCTCTCAAATGGCCGAAAAGGGAAGAAGTATGTTAATTGAAGTTATGGAAGCATATAATGAAGAAGATGCAGATCGTTCAAGAGAAATAGCAGACCTTGATAATGATCTTGATGAAATGTATGGAAAACTTGTCCAGGAATTGATAGAGCATATCGTTAAAGAGCCTAGTGAACAGACTCAAATTACGCAATTATCTTTTATTTGCCGTGACTTAGAAAGAGTCGGAGACCATGTAACGAACATTTCTGAACATATTATTTTTACGAAAATAGGGCAGTTATCTGATTTAAATGAGTAAGGGATCAGTGTATAAATGAACGAACAATTAGTGAATTTGTTATCTTCTATTCCATTATTTGAAGATTTAACGATAGATGAATTACAAAAAATCATTTCTTTTATGAAGAAAAAATCAATTACAAAGGGAAGTCATGTCTTTTTTAAGGATGAACCATTAAATAGCGTCTATTTCATTGAAAAAGGGATTGTAAAAATTTATAAAACAGATCTCAATGGAAAAGAACAAATTGTTTCTCTATTAAAAGAGGGAGACATGTTTCCTCATGCAGGCTTCTTTCAAAGCCACACATACCCAGCAAATGCACTCGTCATAGAAGATGCTTCTTTCATATACCTATCCATTGATCATCTTAAAGAGATTGTCCTTCATTATCCAGAAGTAAGTCTTAAACTGTTTTTGGTCATGGAGGAAAAAATAATTGAGCTCCAAAACAGTCTGGAAGCTCAAGTTCTCAATAATGTATATGAGCAAATGGTTAAATTGCTTCTTCGCTTTCATCATTCGCACGGTGTATTACAGAAAGATGGGCGGTATTCACTGCCTATTCATGTTACGCAAAATGAAATTGCCCAAATGATTGGTGCGGCGCGGGAAACGGTTAGTCGGTCCCTTTCTAAGATGCGGAAAAAGGGATTAATCTCAGATAGTAATAAAGGATATATGCTGCTTAATGTTGAAGCGTTACAGCGGGAACTTTATTCAGAAGAGTAGAATATGTCTCGTTATAGACAAAGATTGATAAAAAACAGCCATCTAAAGTGAAGTGACTTTAGATGGCTGTTTTCATGTATTTGTATGGGAGAGACACAGCCATCCTAGGATAGAATGCGCTTTTCTCCTTCAATGGCTTGAATTGGACCAATATTTTGTGTGAATTCTAAGGTACCCATGTATTTCCCATTTTCACCCCGAACGGCGAAATACCGGATGTATACATATATATCGCGGAACTTAATATAGAAATCCTCAACATCCTTTATACCTGATTTAAAGTCTGCTAAAAGCTGTTCTACTACATGAACACTTTTAGGCGGATGACAGTTTTGGACGGTTCTACCGATGACTGCTTTGGTGCGGGCAAAGATTCGTTCTTTTCCATGAGAGAAATAGCGGACAACATCATCTTGATCAATGAAGGTAATATCAACAGGCAAGTGGTTTAACATCAACTCTAGTTGTTTTAAAGATAAAATTCCCGTTTCCATACGGATGAATCCTTCCGACATTGCCTCAGCCTGTATCTCTTTTCTTTCAGGCTTCCATACTCCTGCTGGTCCAGTTAAACAATACCCGATGTCCTCGCCATCGTGTGCAATTTTCACCCATTCATCTTCTGTTAAGGTTTGCAGAGCCATAGGAAGTAATATATTTTCTTCTTTAAAAATCATCTCGGTTACTTCACGAATAACAAAGTATAAAACATCAATAACTGCTTGTTTTTCCTCACTGTTATAGTTCATTAGCTTTTGCTTTGCCGTTTTAATGGCATCGCGAATGTTATCATCGACTCCCCACATGACTTGTGTTGGGCCGAAGATGCCGTACTTTTCTAAATAAGGGAATAATAGATTCTCCTTACGGCTGTAATGCTTATCAATATCGAGCAATAGGTTTAAGTCTTCAATTAGTTTATAGATGTTATCTTCATGATCATCTTTTTCAAAACGCTCGAAATGTAATTGAATTTTGAAGTTTACGAGCATGTCTATTTCTTTGTTTTCTAGTTTAAACGTATGAATGGGATGTCCAGGCTGATCTTCAGGCTTCTCTGAAAGATGGATTTCATCAATTGAACCTTTAAAAATGGCTGTATGAACGGAGCATAGGCGTTGCACTTCTTCGACCGGAATGCCTTCTTCCTCCATAAGAGCTTGCTCCATTTGAGAAATTTCCGCAACGGTAATCGTCCCAATTGCTTCTTCAAACTGAGCTTTAACATCATCAACGCTTCGCCCATTATGCAAATCTTTAATGATGGTTTTTAATATATCTTGTCTTTCTTCTTTATTCATCTGTTGTTGCTCACGATTATTAATGATTTCACTCATAAAAATTCCCCTTTATTCTATAATTGTAAATCCGTTATGTTGAAACGCTTCTTTTACTGTATCTAATGAAATACCTTTCATCCTGCAGCCTTTTGGTAAGGTCATGACGCGCCCAACCGTTTGCAGGGCGCCAGTTTTCGTGATATTTTCAAAGCCAATCCCAACCATAATGGAGATGATTTCAGGATATTGATCGCATAATTCATAGACTGTTTGATTTAGTTTCAAATTTTTTGCCATGATTACACCTCGAAAATAAATGATACTAATTCTCAGTAAAATGTAACATACAATAAATGTTGGGTTTGTGACGTGCATCACAAACCTAACATTTATTGTAGCTACCTTTAAATTCCTGTTGACCTAGTTATTGTTTTCATCCCCATGATGCCAGTTCTAGACGTGATATACCTCACAACAATGTTTCACATGAAACAATACAATATTAGTAGAAATGATTGGGAGGGGTTACATTGTTTAATAGAGATTATAATGAAAATCCGTTTATTGTTATATGGGAGTTAACAAGGGCCTGTCAATTACAGTGTCTACACTGTCGTGCGGAGGCTCAACATCATCGACATCCGCTTGAATTAACATTTGATGAAGGTAAAAGATTGATCGATAACGTTTATGAAATGGATAATCCCATGCTTGTTTTTACTGGTGGAGATCCACTAATGAGACCAGATGTATATGACATTGCAGATTATGCAATCAAAAAAGGCGTCCGTGTTTCGATGACACCAAGTGCTACACCAAACGTTACGAAGGAAGCAATTCAAAAGGCGAAAGAAGTGGGACTTGCGAGATGGGCATTTAGTTTAGATGGACCAACAGCTGCTATCCATGACCATTTTAGAGGCACACAAGGTTCTTTTGATTTGACGATGAAGGCCATTGACTATTTACACGAATTAGAAATTCCGGTTCAAATTAATACGGTTATTTCTCGATATAATGTGGATGTGCTTGACGCGATGGCAAAGCTAGTCGAAGAATTAGATTGTGTTCTTTGGAGTGTCTTTTTCTTAGTGCCTACGGGGCGAGGGAAGGAAACGGATATGATTTCACCGGTGGAGCATGAGAAGGTATTTCAGTGGCTTTATCAATTAAGTAAAAGAGTTTCTTTTGATATTAAGACAACCGCAGCTCAGCATTATCGGAGGGTGGTCATTCAACAAAAGATGAGAGAGAATAAAGATCCAAATCAAGAAATCCGCTACCAGGATGCACTTATGAAAGGGAAGACAGGTCAAATTGATGGCCTAGGTCGTGCTCCAAAAGGTGTGAATGATGGAAATGGCTTTGTATTCATTTCTCATATTGGAGATGTGTATCCAAGCGGGTTGCTGCCGATAAAAGCAGGGAATGTGAGAACAACACCATTAGCTGATATTTATCGCAATTCTCCGATTTTCCAAGACTTGCGTAATCCCGATAACTATAAAGGGAAATGCGGGGTATGTGAGTTTAGACAGGTTTGTGGAGGTTCTCGTTCTCGAGCCTATGCGATGACCGGAGACTATATGGAAAGCGAGCCTTTTTGTGTGTATATTCCAAAGGCATTGCGAAGGCAGAAAGCTGAAAAGTGAGTTTTATAAAAATAGTACATGTAAAAATAATGAATAAATTTTGACCAGGGCATTAACAAATGATGAGAATATATTCTTTGAAAAAGCGACTATTTCTTTAGTAAATAGTCGCTTTTATTAGATTATATACAAGATAAACTTATGAGAATGAATGAATTGATTGGAAGGAGCATAAAGAAATATTTCAAAAATATAATGGCTAAATTTACTCTCACTAATGTGATAGGGTGAATTAATGTTTTTTTGAAATATTCTTCGAGTACGTTTTTAATTCTGATATAAGCAAATCTTTAATCCACTCGGAATTATTTTCAACAATTCCGTATTCATAGTTTAGTCCTCTGGCTTTCTTCCAGGATATTGTTCCGTTTATTTCAAATTGTGTTTCATTTAGTCTAAAGGCAATTCGAATATGTGTGTCTTCTGAAAGATCAATATTTGTAGCAGAGATAATCCTCATACCATTGGGACTTATATCAAGAAGAAATGCCTCCCACTGACCACCGGAAGTGAGTGTTTCTTCGGTATCTTCTTTTTTGATTATTTCAATAAGGGCTTTAAGGGGTTGTCCAAACGTATAACGAAATGGTTCATTTCTTTTATAATACATAGATTCTCACCTTCACTTTTTTTTGAACCTTCAGTGTCTCAAGGTTTTAAAATTCAAAAGAGAGTATACTTAGAAAAATGATGAAATACGTAAGTGAATGCATAAACTAGAAGTATACTACTATTAATTATACGACAAGGAAGGATAGTTTATCGAGTACCTGTTACTTTTTTAGTCGGGGATAATATGTGGATAAGTTTGTGGATAAGTGGATTGTGTGCAATGAAAAAACCCGAAAAGGAGGTTATTTTCCTTTCGGGTTTTGTTGCATTATCTTTGAAATGGATTTGTATTTTATTTACGCAAGTGAGCGTGGGAATAGGATATTATTTTCTAAATGGATATGTTCGAATAAGTCTGATTCAAGGGCTTCAAGTCTTTGGTAGACAAGTCGATACGTACCGCAAGCACTAGCTGGTGGAGTGAAGTCATTCGTTATTTCACGAATTTCTTTAATCAGATCACCGGCATGTGTGTGTTCTGTTTCTAGAGTTTCTACGATTTTGCTTAGTTGCTCATGTGTTTCTTCAGTTGGACTTTGCTCATGGGCTAGAATTAACGGAAAATCAGTTGTTTCTTCTTTAATCGTATGTTGTTCTAAATCTGCTTTTAATTCATAGAACAATTTATGCACTCTAGCTAAATGAGGATGCTGTGTTCCATGAACTCTTAGCACTTTTGTTACATAGGGGCTTAAATTGGGTAGCTCTTCATTTAAATAGGCGTGATGTTTGTTAATAATATGATTAATCAACTCTTCATTAGATGCTGTTTGCCAATCAACTTGAGACTCATTTAATAATCTTGTATCGTGATAAAGAGTATTTAATTTAGTTAATACTTCTTCTTCTGATAAATTCCGCTCGTTGATTGCATCAATTAGCGGACGATTTCCTCCACAACAAAAGTCAATTCTATATGATTTAAAAAGGTCACTCGCCTTTGGAAATTTTGTAACGATTTCTCCTATTATAGAAGCTTCATTAAATGTTTGTTCCATCTTAATCCCTCCATGTTATTTGAATATAGACACAGAATAGCAACATTCTCACTATCAAGCGGTGATTTACATCACAACTCACCATTTTTCCACTTGTTACTATATAGACAAGAATAGATTACTAAAAGGGAGGAAAAATAATGTTTTGTTATCAATGTGAACAAACACCAACTGGTGGATGTAAAGTTGTAGGGGTATGTGGGAAAGATGAAACGATTGCTAGTTTGCAAGATACGATTATTTTCGGTCTAAAAGGAATTGCAGCGTATCGTACACACGCTAATCAATTAGGCTACACAGACCCATTCGTTGATGCAACAACTCATGAAGCACTATACATGACTTTGACAAACTCAAACTTTAATGTACAAGAACATATTGATATGGCAATGAAGGTGGGACAATCAGCGGTTCGTGTAATGGAGTTATTAGATAAAGCGCATACAGATCGCCTAGGTATTCCTGAACCGATAAAAATTTCGCAAAATAAAGTAGAAGGTAAAGCGATTGTTGTTACTGGTCATAACTTATTTGCGTTAGAGCAGTTATTAAAGCAAACAGAGGGAAAAGGCATTAATATCTATACACATTCTGAAATGCTACCAGCACACGGTTATCCAGCTCTTAAAAAATATTCACACTTAAAAGGAAATATCGGTAAGGCTTGGTATGACCAACGCCGTTTATTTGAAAAATTCCCTGGTGCAATTTTAGCAACAACAAACTGTGTGATGCCAATTAAAGGATCCTATGCAGATAGAATGTTCTCCTATGAAGTAGCTGGTCTAGAAAACGTTCAAAAAATTGAAGGCGAGGATTTTAGTCCGTTAATTAATCGTGCCTTAGAACTACCAGAGGCAAATATCGAGTCGGACGAAACATTAGTGACAGGCTTCCATCATCAAACGGTTATAGGCCTAGCTCCAGAAATCATTCAAGCGGTAAAAGATAAGAAAATCAAACGTTTCTTCGTCATTGCTGGCTGTGATGCTCCTGGAAAAGGCGGCGAATACTATCGTGAACTAGCCACATCACTACCTCCAGAAGCTGTTATTTTAACAACATCTTGCGGTAAATTCCGTTTTAACGATGTCGATTATGGAACGGTACCGGGAACAGATATTCCACGCTATATCGACTTAGGTCAATGCAATAACTCTGTTTCAACTGTAAAAATTGCGATGGCACTAGCTGATGCCTTCGAATGTGAAATCAATGAACTGCCAGTGAGTATCGTTCTTTCATGGTTCGAACAAAAAGCGGTAGCGATTTTACTTGGATTATTTAGTCTAGGCATTCAAGATATCCGCATTGGACCAAAGCCTCCAGAATTTATCTCAGATGGCGTAATGCAAGTTTTACAAGATACATTCAATCTAAAACTTATTGGTGATGTAGAAGAAGATATGAATGCTATGCTTTCTAAGTAAAAAATAAAAATTTGAAATAAGGAAGGAATCTAGGTTTAATGCTTGGGTTCCTTTTTATTTTGTTGTAGGGTGTTGACATCTTTATATTAAAATAGTAATATAGGAATTCCCAATGAGAGATTTTTATAAAATAGCTTTTAGGGATATTTAGAAGTTGATAGATAAAAAGTTTTTTTGAAAAAACTATTGACGAATGAACAAGAGAAGTGATAAGATATTAAATGTCGCTAAGACATACTTAGTTCTTTGAAAACTAAACAAAACAGAAACGCCAACGTAAAGTTTACGTGAGCACACACGATA
>SMEO01001309.1_pt1 | contig 12007 bp, 9 predicted proteins | sample 2456251 | NCBI WGS metagenome assembly SMEO01 (sample SAMN10132594, study PRJNA489261) | soil metagenome | isolation source: day1 control-silt loam soil ammended | place: USA | reverse complement strand
TTTTTTCATGAGCGTGTATTCTTCTTCAATAATTCTGCACTAATTTAGCATATTTCCATACCTTTTCTAGGCACAAGTCTGTGTACATTGTTAATCAAACACCTTCAATAAAGTTTAAGAATAAAAGTATTGCTAAATTCAGTATTGCTATCTTGCCAACTATTTGATTGCTGAAGCTAGAGATGCGTGGAATCTGTTTAAATTGAGACGAATACTAATTTAGCGTTCTCAATTAAGTGATTCTTCATTCCATTATCAACACAATGTCATTACATAAAGTTTAAATAACTGCATTTTTAGATTTGTGATCTTTGCCAGATTGATTTACTATTTGATTGAATTTTAAACTTTCTACTGGCATGACAGACGATCTCCAACTCTCCCTCAAGGAATATCTTGCGACAGTTCAGGAAGTGGTCAAACTCACTTTCGATACGCCGGTATGGGTCAAAGCTGAGATTCGTAACCTTAGTATCAAAGCAGGTCATTATTATCTGGAACTGGCAGAAAAAGAGGCTGATAGCGATCAGGTCATTGCCAGTTGCCGAGCCACCATCTGGAAATTTAGCGCCCAGAAAATTGTCACTCAATTTGAACGTGAAAGCGGGATTGAATTAAGTCGTGATCTCAAAGTTCTGATTAAAGTCAAAGCCAATTTTGATCCACAATATGGTTTTTCTTTAAATATCGTCGAGATTGACTCGGGTTATACCTTGGGTGATATTGCCCGGCGTTATCAGCAGATTATTGACAGGCTAAGCGCTGAAGGGCTGATTCAGCGTAATAGAAACCTGCCCAGCCCTTTTGATTTGAACCGAATTTTAGTGATTGCTCCCGAAAACGCAGCAGGTCTCGGAGATTTCAGAAAAGATGCCGATGCACTACATCGTGCGCAAGTTTGCGAGTTTATCTATCACACTGCGACTTTTCAGGGAAATTCTGCCCCGCAAAGCATTATGCAGAGTCTGGCACAAGCTCTGAAACAATGGGCGAAAACCTATGACACTGCGCCAGATTTAATCGTCATTATTCGGGGTGGCGGAGCAGTCAATGATCTGGCTTATTTAAATGATTATGATCTGGCTGCCCTGCTCTGTAAACGCTCGGTTCCGATTTGGGTGGGCATCGGACATGAAAAAGACCACACCATTCTGGATGAGATTGCGCATCGCTCCTTTGATACTCCGAGTAAAGTCATCGCCGGAATTCGCAATCATATAGTCGAACTCACACAAGATGTCTTGAATTATTTACAGCGGATTCAGCGTTTATCTCAACAGCAAATTCAGGCCTACCAAAATCAGAATGATCAATTCTTAAAACTCATTCAAAGTCTGGCCAACAGCCAAATTATGGATGCCCTGCAACGTCTGCAACAGATCAAGGCCAATACCTCCAGTCTGGCTCAGCAACATACCCAACTAATCAATCAGCAGCTAGATGCCCTGATGCGGGAAACGCTATTGCAAAACCCACGACATGTTTTATCGAAAGGTTATGCCATCGTACGTCAGCAAGAACATGTGGTGGGTTCTATCAACCAGATTCAGCCCAGCGATCCGGTTCAGGTAGAACTGCAGGATGGCATTTTTTCAGCACAACTTATACAGGTACTTCCCCATGACTCATGATACTTTAAGCTTCCAGCAAGGCTATGACATCTTGAAAAAGAATGCGGAATTGCTCGAATCTCAGCAAGAACCGGACATTGATAATCTGATGAAAATCGTGGAAGAATCCATGAGCGCCTATAAAGCCTGCAAGGCACGTGTTGAAGCGGTGCAAAGTGCGCTAAATGACACATTTAAAGATTAGTGATTGAATGACTCTAGTTGAGTAGCTTAGGCTATTTAAGCATCTTTATATCATAAAAAACCCTCAAAAAATGAGGGCTTTTTTCAATTTAATTTACGCTATGAATATCCAGTTCCTCATTACTTGCCAATACGACAGAGGCTAAAATTGGCACCCCCAGAATAAAGGGTACAGCGAAGATCCATAAAACCACAGTCACTTCTGGATCAAAGAAAAATTGAATCGAAAGCGCAGTCAAAATAAGTACAGCGAATAGAATCATTGCAAAACGGATTATAAATTTAGTCGCCATGCGAACATACTCTGATGAGTGAAATTGTACTTTCAATATACACCTAATTTTATTAAGGCTTTATTGATTTTCAATTTATTATGATCTGATTTGATTGATTTTTTATATTTTAGCGCTGATTTATTGCTTCATTCATTTTTCTTAAGGATGTAACAGAAACATAATTTCAGCCATATTTCACAACTTTTTTGCAGCCCATTGCGCTTAAATTCTGATATTCATTGCTTCTACAGGTGTATACCCAAAGCACTGTACTTCATGACAAAGAAAATCACGAACATAAAAAGCCCAATATTGAATTGGACTTTTTTCTTTACTCTTCAACTTCTATGGGATTACCATCTTCAGGGCGAATATGCCGCGTGCCATCATCTGCAGGATCAACACTTGAACCATCTTTGGTAATCGTGTTGTACAGCTCATCCTCTTTCTTATCATCGATAAACTCTTCATCTTCGAAATCTTGAGGCTCATTGTCATCATCGAAGTTTAACGGCTTTTCTTCATCTATCATGGCGATCCATCACTTCTATAACCCAGAAAATATCATGCTCAAACATTTGATCGTTTCATTCAAGGGTCAAGCATGATCATTTGTGTAACCGGATCTATATTGCGGTGTTCAAGCCAGATACATATCAATAAATAATAGCGTTCTTTGATAAGTCATTTTTTAATCATTATAAATAAAATACCCTCATCCTCTTGCGAAGCAGTGCTTCTCATCCCAGAAGGATGAGGGTATTTTCAGCATCTATTTAAATATGAATAAATTGAACATTTTTTGATCAATTAAAGATATCTAATGAAATCTAGCAATCATTTAAAAATATTTATCTGTCCTTATGATTAGAAACGCCAGTTATAGAACAAGTCAATTGCACGTTCTAAGGACTGACTCGCTTCCAAGTAAAGACGCTGATTCACCTGATAACGTAAAGTCAGCTTGTTCACCGGGGTAAACACCCCAACACCATAACGAAGATATAAATCAGGGGTAATATAGCCGGTCACCGACACCTGGGTATCATCCCCTGTCCCTTGTGCATCTAGTGCCAAACCACTCAAGCCAAAAGTCCGTCCAATCTGGTTGGTGAGCGCGCGGGTTCCACCCAGGCCCAGACTGATACCTGCTGCGGCAATGGTATTATTCACATCAGATCTGAATCCTTCAGCCTGACTTAAACAAGGCATTTAAAGCTTCCTGCTCTGACAAGCCAGCATCATTATAAATCTGAATATTTGGACTTGAAGCAGTGCCCGTCACCCGTACCCCGACCGTACTTCCCTGAACCGACTTATTGGCATCAACATCCAGCGTCGGATTGGTCAACTCACCATTAAAACGGGCAATGGCACGGTTCAGATCCAGACTCTGACCATAAGCTTCGATTTTCACCCGCTGTGATACCCCGATCGCACCATTGGCACGCATCGCAGTTTCCAGACCCCGCTGTGACAGATTGACCCGGCCCAATAGCGGAATACGGCTATCAAAGCCCTGGAATATCACTTGATTGCCCAGAGAAACCGCCACATCAGCCACCACAGGTTCTGAGGCTTCAGGCATAGAAATTAGTGCACGTGGCACATCAACCGTACCACTTAGACTCAGCTTTTTATTGAATGGATACATGTCCAAAGTTAAATCGGGCGTAACCACGGCAGTAATTAAAGGTGCCTGACGAATCAGCAGATTTTCACCTTGCAGTTTTAACTGCACTCGCGGATCACCTTTCCAGTCGACTGAACCGGTCAATTTACCCACGCCACGACCACTGTTAAATGCACCATTAATACTGGCAGAATTCTGACGTATCGATGAATACAACTGCACATTGGTCAGATTCACCGGCAAGGAGATCATGCTGATCGAAGCATCTTTGACTCGAACCTCACCTTCCAGCAAAGGATCAGTTAAGGTTCCACTCACTTTTCCGGCATAGGACAAGGTGCCATCCAGATTACGGATGTCCTGAATAAAGGGTTTAAAGACTTTAAGCTGCACCTGATTAAAGGCAATTTCGCCACGCATCGGTTTACTGTCCCGATATGGATCAATAATGACATTGGCATACCCTGTCCCGATATCCGGAGTTTTTACATCCAGTCGAACTTGTAAGCCTTCTGCGACACTTTTTGCCACCAGACCCACTTCATCATATTTTAGGGTAGAACCTAAATAATCCGGGTCTTCCGAAGATAAGCCGACCACACCACTTCGGGTGACCAGACGCGCATCGATTTTTGGTTTAGCACCTTGCGCCCAGGCTGCCTTGGCATAACCGTTCACTTTACCGGTCAATGCCAGCCCTTCAGGCAGGAATGCACTGAAATCATCCAGATCCAGGTTTTGGGTCACAAAGGATACGCTGCCACGGGTTTTATTGACCCGAATCGGTTGATCAAAACACAACTGGCTTTGCTGACTCATCCAGCAATGTGCACCGACAAACAGATCAGACTGGGCCGCATTATAAATCACTGCCGCATTTTGACGCTGTACTAAATGAGCACGCAAAGAGTCAAAATCACCTTTTTGAATCTGACCCAGCCAGTTATTTTGTGCATTAAAGCCACCGGCCAGCTGCACAAAGAATTTTGACAGTTTATTTTCTGCCTGAACTTTAAGGATATGCGCCGCACGAGTACCGGCAAGTGATATTTCCCCGCGTACAATTTCCCGTGAACCGCTACGCAAGCGATCCATTGTGGCAGTTAATAAGGTTGCTGTGGTCTGCGAGGTCGGCAACTGCCCGCGGACACGAATTTTTTGCACACTCATCAGGTTTTTAAAGGCAAAATTATCAATCGAAAGATTTGCCGAAGCCTGCAAACGTGGCTGCGCCTGCATATTGATATAGCCCTGCGCACGACCTCTTAAGCCCGGATATAACTCATACAATGCTGGTGCGTTGACTTTGAGTTGCAGATTCTGCGCATTGCCGGTGGCCTGAATCTGGTTGCTGGCATAAGACAGGAACAGGTTATTGGCTTCAAACTGCTCTGGAACAAAACCACGCTGATTTGAATTAATAATGACTGATAAATTACCTGTGCCTCGTACCGGCTTGTTATTTAACATACCGGCCAGATTCAAACGCTGGATCTGAATGCGTTTTAAGGCATCTGACCAAACCCCTTGGGTTTTTACATTGCCCGACAACTCGCCTTTCAGGTTGGCATTAAAATATTGCGGCTTAAAGCGGATTAATGAAGCGTTAATATCCCAGTCAATACCATTTGCCAGATTCACCAGACCATTGGCATTAATCTTGCCAGCGATACCATCATGACGCAATTCATTGACTCTCAATACTTCTGGTGTACCTGAAACACGCAGTTTCAGGATTCCCTGACTGGCTTGCAACTGACTGGCATTTAAAGCCCCATCATAATTGACTGCATAGCCTCTAAAACCACCGCCGGCTTTTTCATTATGGAATAATAAAGCAATGGTACTGTTACCGGTCAGACGTACTGTTTCGTTCTGTTCTGCCAGGCGCCCAGTCAGGTCTACATTAGACAGTTTAATAATCTGCTGATTGGGTTGTGCATAGCCATTGGCCTTGATCTGGCCATTTAAACGGTCTATCGGTGAAGCCGCAGCCAGACTTCGGGTATTTAAGTCCTTGGCGTTTAATAATGCAGTCCATTTCAACTGGCGTTTTTCTTGTGGCAGTTCAATTCGCGCATGACCGCTTAAGCTACCTGCCTGTGCATTGGCGCTATAATTGAAGCTCGGCACATTTAGAATATTATTTTTCAGATCCAGTTTGGCCTGATACATGCCTGCTGGCAGAAGACCTTGTTCGTGCTGTTCGACTTTGGTTGCCACATGAATATTCTGCTGGCCTTCGACCAGTGCCAGTTTCACATCGCCAGACTGACTGCTGAGCCAGCCGACATAGGGTACGGCGCGGTCGATATTTTGCCAGGCAACATCCAGAAGAATCGGTTGTGCTTTATTGTCTTTAACCGGATTCTGATCCAGTTTGATATTCCAAGTTTCATAACGGTCAAAATCTACCAGCGCCGTCAGATGCAGGCCATTTTCCAGATTGCCTTTTGAGGCAATATTGCCATCCAGGCTTGGTGGTAAAAAGTCTTGTACGACTTGCGGGATACGTTCATGCTTAGGATCAATTCCGTTTAATCGTCCGTTCAGATCCCAGCTTACCTGTTCGTTCCAGCCCACTGTCCCGGCAAGGCTAACCGCACCTTTCATCAGCTGGCCATTCAGATCGGTAATATTGAGCTGATTGACCAGATCGGTATACATCACCGCGTTATACTGGCCTTGTGGAATATTTTCACCGATCAGGTCGGTACGGACGTTCAAGTCCAGACGATCGATATCTCCATTGAACTCGGCAATCCCGTCTTTCGTAAACAGTTTCTGCTCAGTCAGAATCGGCCAGTTATAATCCTTAAATTTTAACTCGCCACGCATCGGCACCTGGGGCCGCATTGGATGTACGATGGCCCAACCGGTTAATAAATCGGGTGTATTGGTCGCTACGCCTGCCTGAATCGTATCCAGCGTGCCACGCGCCCGAACCTGAATATCATGAATATTCAAGCTGTCTCTTAAAGAAGGCAGATTGACGATTGCGCGGGCATCCAGTGGATATTTGCCTTCAAACTGCATTTTACCCGTCGCTTCACGCACCGAGAGATAACCCATATCCATGCGGGAATCTTCAAAGTTTAATTCGGTACCAGACCAGAGCGCATCATTTAATTCGATATTATAAAAATCAACTGCCGTGGTTTGGGTTTTAATCACCAGATGATCAAGCAGCAGATGATCGACGCGCAGCACAAAAGGCAAACGGATGGCATTGAACTTGAAAGGTTCGCTGCTAGACGGAGTTTTATTAATAATTTGCAGGTTACGGACATCTGCTTCATTCAGATGAATTTCTTTTTTGATGATCGCCCGCCAGCCCAGTTTTACATCAGCACGATCAATTTTGACATCGACCGGTTTCAGGCTGACCAGCACATTTTTAAGAATAATTCCACGCCATAAATTTCCGCCTTCATATTCATAATGAATAATTTGCTGGCGTTGTAATACCTGATCTAGCAGGAACTTACTGCCCTGATTGGTCGAAAACAGCAGCGCCAGCACAGAGAGCAGGAAAATGAGTGAGAAAAGTACCGACAACAGGATACTTCTCAATATACGGCGCTTTTTCGGCACAACGCTATCTTGTGGTTGTTGTTCTGGCTGTGGTTGGTTCTCGACCATGATGTACCCAAATAACTATTTTTAAAAAATGATGTTTTATAACTGCGAACCAATAAAGAAATGCAGACGAATTGGGTGATTGTCATCAGACAATCCAGTCGCCACATCGATACGAATCGGTCCAATCGGTGAGGCCCAACGTATCCCCACACCCGCACCATATTCGGTCGGATTACTGAACTCTTTATTTATACTCTAAGGAAGCAACCCCTAAGGCCTGACCACCGACTTTAAAGCCTTCAATTTCCGGAGAAAGACTCTTGTAATCAAAACCACGAATGCTCTGGTCACCACCGGTGAAATATCTCAGGTTATACGGCACTTTGGCAAAATCTTCAGTGAAGATATAACCGGCATCGGCACGTCCAACAAACTGATGATCTGCATTTTCACCCAATGAATAGATAAAACGCCAGCCTGCATTTACAATCGCCATATCTGCATCAGACAATAACGCCTCACTACCCAGCTCGACTTTGTAGGTCTGCTTGAAACCCTTGGTCGGATTGACCCGACGATCGGTATCGGTACGTGAAACTTCATAACCGACCAGTAACGACTGCTGTTCATCTTCGGTATTAAAGCGAAACGCTTCCGGAATCTGGTTAAAATCAACAGAACCATTCTGCTTCAAGCGATCCAGACGGTAACGCGCTCCAAAAGTACGCTGCCAGTTACCCAGCGGGTTTTTAATAATCCGGTCTACACCCAGCACTGCCGATTCAATTTGCAGACCTTCACCTTGAGCCACGCCATCACGTTCTTCGCGCTCATAACCACCGACAATACTGACATAATCATTCAGCGGATGGTGATAAGGAATGTTATAACGACCATCGATGGACTGCCGGATACCGGACAACTCGAGGTTGGCATCAAAAGAATGTCCGCGCTTATTTACAATGGCGCGGCGGTACTGACCACGTAGACGGATATTGGTATCTGTTCCATAACCCAGACCCAGTTCAGCACTGTTTAAACGGTCTGCATTTAAAGTCACAATCACTGGAACTTTCTTCTCTTCCCGCGCTTGTGCCTTTAAACGCTCCTGCTCATTTTCTTTGGTCTGCTGCTCGACCCGCAAGCTTCTTAAATTTGGATTTTCCTGATCGCGGCTACCGGCAAACTGGTCTTCATCGACGACATTTTGAGTGACTTCTTTAGCAGATGCCACTGAGCGATCAGGCTGTGTCGCAGTCGCCTGATCTTCAGAAAGTTTCTGTTCTTCTATCAGGCTTTGAATATCCGGTGCCAGCTCCAGCTCCCTGTCAACCGGATCAGGGCGAATTGCGTCCACCAGGGTATAGTTAAAATAGCGCGAGTTGGTCAGGTTATTGGCCAGGCTATTCACTCGCCAGAAGGTATAGTCTGCACCATCTTTCCAGGTGACCAGACTTTCGAGTACATCACGATCCAGCGGAAATTCCTTTTCAGGATCACTCATTCTAAACTCGACATTGCCCAGCTTGTAACGCTCGCCTGTCTCGAAACGTAGATTTACATCGGCCGTATTTTGTGGCTGTGCAATCTTGACATCATGCAAGCGCCAGTATGAATCAAAATAACCGTTGTTATTGGCGGCAGTATTAATCCGTTGTTTGGTCTGTTCATAATTGCCGTGATTGAAAATATCGCCCTCTTCCTGCTCAGGCAAAAGACTGATGACCTGGAATTGCGGCTGTTCCGCACCCGCTCCGCTAAATTCCAGATTTTGTGTAGTGATCAGCACAGGTTCATTCGGGGTGACAAAAACCCGAACGCGACTATCAGAGATTTTTTCAAACCTGAACTGGGCATTGTAATAACCGACTGCCTGTGCCGCCTGTCGGGACAAGGTTCGCAGTTGTGGCAAAGCGGAATTAAAGTCGCCAAAAGACTCCTGGGTAAAACTGGACAGTTTGGCTTTGACATTATTTCTTAAATTCAGATAGCCTTCAGGCTCAGCTCTACGATTCAGCATACCATTGCTTTGCGCAATACCTTCGCCGTTCATAATCACCACATCCGCACTAATTCGCGGAACTCTCGCGGTCATGATCTGACGTGGCGGACGGATTTTATAAAATAGTCGTTTAAAAATATTGGGACGTTTCTCATCTTCAGCAACAAGTGGCCCCGTTACTTCTGGCAAAGTCATGCCGGCTTCATTATTTTGTACAATAATCTGGCTGTCTGCCTGAATCGATTGCATCAACTGGTCGACATTTACAGGTGCCTGATTGATTTCAAGTAACTCTTGCTGACTGATATCTGCTACGACTGTTTCAGCGGTCTGGGTATTGCGATAATTTTGTGCTTCCTGCTTGGCTTGCTCGGCCTCACGATAAATTTCATTCGCCATGTTCTGGTCAATGGACTGGATCGGCAGCTCTTCCAGATCATCGAACTGGATCGGTGTAAATACGTCCAGACCGGAGCCTGCATTTTGCTGTTGCTCCAGCATCAACATGCTGTCGACAGATGCTTCCGGCTGTATCGCTTCTTCAATTTTTTCGGTGGCTTCATTTTCAGATGTGACCAGTCCCTGTCGCATCGCTTCTTTGGACAGTTCATCTACCATTTCTGCCTGAGAAATGGCCACAGGTGTTTCAGGCTGTTCGGTTTGTGCCATGCTCTGATGGGATAACATCATAAAAAAAATGCTCATACACAGCTGTGCCCCACTCTGAAGTGGTATAAGCGACCCCATACTGCGATGAAGCATCGTTTTTTTAAATTTTTTCTTTGCAGGCATGGCAAACTCGAAACGAATACATTCTTTAATTGATTATTTGACCGAAAAATATAAGCTAAAGAGCTTAATTGATTGGTTTTTACCTTTACATGGCTGAAAGTATCTTACATGATTTTTCTCAATGTTTACGCATAACTGACATTTCTTAATAAAACTTAATGTAGCACGCTCTATATGAACAAAAATGAACATTTGTTAGCTTCTCGGCGCTTTTTACCGATGTTTCTGACGCAGTTTTTTGGTGCATTAAACGATAATGTATTTAAACAAGCGTTACTCCTGGTCATCACCTACGGCTGGATTCAGCAACAATCGGCCAGCATCAGCACCTTGAATAATCTGGCTGCTTTGCTGTTTATCCTGCCTTATTTTATTTTTTCAGCCACCGCCGGACAAATTGCCGATAAATACGAACGTTCACAGCTGATTCGCTATTTAAAGATTCTGGAAATTGTGATTATGTTGTTGGGAACGGTGGGTTTCCTGCTTGGCAACCTCTGGATTCTGTTATTTGCCTTGTTCCTGATGGGAACCCAGTCCACCTTCTTTGGCCCAATCAAATATGCCATTTTACCGGAAGTGCTAAAACCCAATGAGCTGATGTCTGGCAATGCCCTGTTTCAGTCCGGAACATCGCTGGCAATTTTATTCGGTATGATTCTGGGTGGTGCGGTCATTGCTGCATCTTCTGGTAATCTGATCTGGATCAGTTTAACAGTCGTTGTGATCGCCCTGATTGGTTATGGATCGAGTCGTTATATTCTCAAACAGAATATCCCTGCGCCAGAACTGCAAATTGACTGGAATTTTTTCCGTACCAGCTTGCAAACATTAAAATATGCCCAGGGTTTGCCATTAGTCTTCAACTGACCTTGCAAAATCTGCATGCCTCTGAAAATGTTGCCAGCCTGCTCTTAACTTTCTTTTCTGTCGGAATCGGGCTAGGTTCATATTTATGCCGTAAAATTGGCGGCAGCAAGGTCAATATCAAGATGGTGCCTTTTGGCGCAATCGGTCTGGTGATCTTTGCCCTATATCTGGCCGCGAGTCTGGCCTTTGTTCCAGCACGTACCGGTGAATTAATCGGTCTGGCTGATGTGTTTCAGCAAGGCTGGAGTTATTACCATGTGATGCTGGCAGTGACCTTACTCGGGATTAGTGGCGGTTTTTATATCGTACCGCTTTATGCCATGATGCAGGCGCATTCTCCCCGCTCACATCGTGCGCGTGTGGTTGCAGCAAATAACATTCTGAATGCCGTTTTCATGGTATCTTCTGCTATATTTTCGATTATTATTTTAAGTATTTTAGAGCTTGATCTTAAAGTACTTTTTTGTATTACCGCAGTGTTGAGCGGCCTGTTTACCCTATGGCTGCTTTTCCGACTCAAACCCATGATCAAAACCGCGAAAACACCCTTGGAGGATTAATTCATGCGTCAATATACAGGTGTCGACAAGCTGATTCATTCTTTTGATCAGGCATTACGCAGTCTCGTCCCGGGCACGACATCGGCACAACGTGAAAATCCAGCCCAACCGGTAGAAACACAATTGACGGTGAGCGATGCCCGTCATGTGGCAGGTTTGATGCGGGTCAATCATAGTGGTGAAGTGTGTGCACAGGCGCTCTATCATGGTCAGGCCATGACGGCAAAACTTCCGAATGTTCGTCGTGAAATGGAACAGGCAGCGATTGAGGAGCAGGATCATCTGGCCTGGTGTGAAGACCGCTTGAAAGAACTGGATAGCCATACCAGTCTGCTCAATCCGGTCTGGTACGGCCTGTCCTTTGGTATGGGCGCGCTGGCCGGAATTGCCGGTGATAAATACAGTCTGGGTTTTGTCGCAGAAACTGAACGTCAGGTGAGCATGCATTTGCAGCATCATATCAGTCAGTTGCCGCCGCA
>SMEO01000188.1_pt1 | contig 12040 bp, 10 predicted proteins | sample 2456251 | NCBI WGS metagenome assembly SMEO01 (sample SAMN10132594, study PRJNA489261) | soil metagenome | isolation source: day1 control-silt loam soil ammended | place: USA | reverse complement strand
CGGGATAAAAGTTTAAAACGACTCCTAGTCGTTATCAAGGATATAAGGCTGTCCTAAAAGGTAAAACCTTTGGGCAGCCTTTTTTTAGATTTAGTGGTATAAAATGGCTGCTGAAAGAAGTTCATTTTTCTGTACAATATTCATCCTCATTTCCACCAATTTTTTCAAGGCTCAATTGTTGAATGATTTTAACTACTGATTGAGATACTACCACATAAGACAAACATTGGTGAATGCAGGAGGGTAAATGATGAATTGGACAGGTGTGGCATTCTTAATTCAATTGTTTTTTGGGATAGTCATTGGATTGTATTTCTTAAACTTGTTAAAAGGACAGCGTACACAAAAAGTATCGATTGATCGAGATTCAAAAAAAGAAATGGATCAACTACGTTCAATGAGAGCCATTCGTTTAACTGAACCTTTAGCTGAAAAGGTAAGACCGGTTTCTTTCAAGGATATTGTAGGACAAGAGGATGGAATTAAGTCCTTAAAAGCAGCTCTTTGTGGTCCAAACCCACAGCATGTTATCATTTATGGACCACCAGGTGTTGGGAAGACTGCAGCTGCAAGATTGGTATTGGAAGAAGCTAAAAAGAATGAAAAATCACCATTTAGAAAAAAGGCTGTATTCATTGAACTAGATGCGACGACCGCTCGATTTGATGAAAGAGGCATTGCTGACCCTCTGATTGGTTCTGTTCATGACCCTATTTATCAAGGGGCTGGAGCTATGGGGCAAGCTGGGATTCCCCAACCTAAGCAAGGTGCTGTCACGAATGCTCATGGAGGCGTGCTATTTATTGATGAAATTGGAGAGCTTCACCCGATTCAAATGAATAAGTTATTAAAGGTACTTGAGGATCGCAAGGTATTTTTAGAAAGCGCCTATTATCAAGAAGAAAATACAAATATCCCGACGCATATTCATGATATTTTTAAAAATGGATTACCTGCTGATTTTCGATTAATAGGTGCCACCACTAGAACACCAAATGAGATACCTCCGGCCATTCGCTCGAGATGTATTGAAGTTTTTTTCCGAGAACTAGATCGTCATGAGATTATGGCTGTTGCCAAAAATGCTGTGGACCGAGTGGAAATGGCAATTAGTGAGAAAGGGTTACAAACGATTTCTGATTATGCACGTAATGGTCGAGAAGCTGTCAATATGATTCAGACGCTCGCAGGTATCTCTATTAATGAAGATAGGTCTTTTATTAGGGAAGAAGATATTGAATGGATGGCACATAGCAGTCAATTAAGTCTGAGAATGGATAAAAAAATTGATTCAAAGCCAAGGGTTGGGTTCGTAAATGGACTAGCTGTGTATGGTCCTAATAGTGGAGCGTTATTGGAAATTGAGGTTACGGTCATCCCAGCAGCAAATGAAACAGGCATAATTAACATTACAGGAATCGTAGAGGAAGAAAGTATTGGGAACAATGGAAAATCAATTCGACGTAAAAGTATGGCAAAAGGGTCGATTGAAAATGTGATTACCGTATTAAGGTCAATTGGAGTTCCTGCTAATCAATTTGATATTCATGTCAATTTTCCTGGTGGAAGTCCTGTTGATGGACCATCTGCGGGTATTGCCATGGCAACTGGCATTTATTCAGCCATATATAAGATACCGGTTGATCATACAGTTGCGATGACAGGTGAAATTGGGATTCAAGGTGATGTAAGGCCGATTGGCGGTGTCATACCAAAAATTAAAGCGGCTAAATTAGCAGGGGCAAAAACAGTGATTATCCCAGCTGAAAATGTGCAGCCACTTTTATATGAAATTGAAGATATTGAAATCATTCCCGTTCATAAAGTAGAAGAGGTTTTTGAACGCGCCCTTAAAAAAGATGTTATACCTGAACAGCTGCTATCTACTCTTCAAACGACAAAGAAAGAAAGTGTTTAAGTGAAACAATTAGACACATTTACACAAATAGGATAGAATTGTTAATAAAAAATACAACAATGATGTGATGATTATAATGGAGGTGTCAGACATGTCAGATAAAGAAATCATCGTCCCCCTCCTGCCTCTTAGAGGATTGCTTGTTTATCCTACAATGGTGCTACATTTAGATGTAGGCCGTGATAAATCAGTGCAAGCCCTTGAGAAAGCAATGGTGGATAACCATCTCATATTTCTAACGACACAACAAGACATTTCGCTCGATGAACCAGGCGAAGAAGACTTATACCCTATAGGAACATTAACGAAAGTAAAACAAATGTTAAAGCTTCCGAATGGGACGATTCGAGTGTTAGTCGAAGGATTAAATCGTGCTGAGGTCAGCACATTTTACGATTATGAGACCTATTATGGCGTGAAGATTAAAATATATGAAGATAGTGATGAGAAAGATGCAGAACATCAGGCATTAATGCGTACGTTACTTGATTACTTCGAGCAATACATAAAGATGTCGAAGAAGATTTCCAATGAAACATTTTCTTCGACTGCTGATATTGAGGAACCAGGTCGACTTGCGGATATTATCGCTTCTCATCTTCCATTAAAACCAAAGGATAAACAAGAAATCCTTGAAACAATGGATGTGAAGGATCGCTTAAGTAAAGTGATTGAAATGATTCACAATGAAAAAGAAGTGCTTCATCTTGAGAAGAAGATTGGTCAACGTGTAAAGCGTTCCATGGAGCGTACACAAAAAGAATATTACTTGCGTGAACAAATGAAGGCCATTCAAAAGGAGCTAGGCGATAAAGAAGGAAAAACGGGTGAAGTGGCTATATTGACGGAGAAAATTGAGGCTGCTGGAATGCCAGAGCATATCCAAACTGCAGCTTTAAAAGAGGTAAGCCGTTATGAAAAGGTACCCGCAACATCTGCTGAAAGTTCTGTTATTCGCAATTATATTGAATGGTTGATATCAATCCCTTGGTCCAATAGTACCAAAGATGACTTAAACATTAATAAGGCTGAAAAGATTTTAAACAAAGAACATTATGGTTTAGAAAAAGTAAAAGAACGGGTATTAGAATATTTAGCTGTGCAACAATTAACTCACTCTTTAAAAGGTCCTATCCTATGTTTAGCTGGGCCCCCTGGTGTAGGTAAAACTAGTTTAGCTAAATCCATTGCTGCTTCTTTAAATCGACATTTTGTACGAGTGTCCTTAGGTGGAGTTCGTGACGAATCTGAAATTCGAGGTCACCGTCGAACCTATGTAGGCGCAATGCCAGGTCGAATTATTCAAGGAATGAAAAAAGCAGGGACTATTAATCCAGTCTTTTTACTAGATGAAATTGATAAAATGTCTAACGATTTCCGCGGAGATCCATCAGCTGCACTACTTGAAGTATTAGATCCAGAGCAAAATCATAATTTTAGTGATCACTATATCGAAGAGCCATATGATCTTTCCGATGTAATGTTTATCGCAACAGCTAATGATTTGTCTACCGTTCCTGGCCCGCTTCGTGATCGTATGGAAATTATTTCGATTGCCGGCTATACGGAGTTGGAGAAACAGCATATTGCGAAAGACCATCTATTAGTACGTCAGTTAGAAAAGCATGGCTTACAAAAAACACAGCTGCAATTAAGAGATGATGCTATTACAGATATCATTCGTTATTACACGAGAGAAGCAGGTGTGCGAAGCCTTGAACGTCAACTAGCAAGTATTTGTCGTAAAACGGCTAAAATTATTGTCTCTGGTGAAAAGAAGCGTGTAGTTATTTCTGGAAAAAATATAGAAGAATTTTTAGGGAAGAAAATTTTCCACTATGGACAAGCGGAAGCAGAAGATCAAGTTGGTGTAGCAACAGGTCTTGCTTACACAACAGTGGGCGGAGATACCTTGCAAATTGAAGTGTCCTTAGCTCCAGGTAAAGGTAAGCTACATTTAACAGGAAAATTGGGCGATGTAATGAAGGAATCGGCGCAAGCAGCTTTTAGTTTTGTTCGTTCTAAAGCAGAAGAATATCATATTGACCCTAATTTCCATGAAAAGTATGATATTCATATTCATGTTCCTGAGGGAGCCGTTCCGAAAGATGGACCATCAGCAGGAATTACGATGGCAACAGCGCTTGTCTCAGCGCTGACAAATCGTCCGATTAGAAAAGAAGTGGGTATGACTGGAGAAATTACTTTACGTGGGCGGGTGCTCCCAATTGGTGGTTTAAAGGAAAAATCATTAGGAGCGCATCGAGCAGGGCTTACGAAATTAATTATTCCAAAAGATAACGAAAAAGATATTGATGATATTCCAGAAAGTGTTCGAAATGATTTACAATTTGTTCTTGTTTCCCATTTAGATCAAGTACTGGAGCATGCATTAGCAGGAGGAGTAGGAGTAGAATGAAAGTAACAAGTTCGGATATTGTAATTAGTGCCGTAAAACCGGAGCAATATCCAAGTAGTCCCATTCCAGAATTTGCGTTAGCAGGTCGATCGAATGTTGGGAAATCAAGTTTTATTAATAAAATGATTAATCGTAAGAACTTAGCACGTACGTCTTCAAAGCCGGGAAAAACGCAAACCCTGAACTTTTATATCATAAATGATGCGCTTCATTTTGTTGATGTTCCTGGGTATGGGTATGCAAAGGTGGCAAAAACCGAACGAGCTGCATGGGCAAGAATGATTGAAACATATTTCAAGAATCGTGAACAGCTACGTGCAGCTATTCAAATAGTGGATTTACGTCACCCGCCTACGAAGGACGATATCTCAATGTATGAGTTTTTAAAGCATCATGAGCTACCAGTGATTGTGATTGCAACGAAAGCTGATAAGATTCCTAAAGGAAAATGGCAGAAGCATTTGAAGGTTACACGCGAAACACTTGGACTATCAAAAGAAGATGAATTATTACATTTTTCAAGTGAAACAGGTGAAGGTAAGGATCAAGTGTGGGGAGTATTGAAGAAGTATATGGAATAAAATCAGTTATAAATGGAATTGCTCGATTAGTTGATCAAATAGACTAGTCGTGCAATTTTTTTATGTGTTTTTTGGCAAGTTTTATCGAATAATCGATATAAGAAAAAACATCGGCTTTCGCCATTAACATGGCAACGAGTCGATGTTTTTTATAAAGATAAGCTAGTTTGCTGTCTAGTCCTATATGAAGTTAAAGTTTCTAAGATGGCTTATGTATTATTTTTTTCGGAAAAAGAGCACATACACGCCGAATGCCATCAATACGAATGGCCAAAAGGTTACTACATTTTGAGTGAGACTTAATAATGAAGTAACCTTGTCATAAAATAGGATGAAAATGGCGAGAATACATAATGTGACCCCATAAAACATACCTGATTTTGTTTTGCGAGCTTGAAGAATAAATCCAATTGAGATAATAAGAATAAAAATTCCGAAATGAGACGGCCAAGCTTCAATAAGCTGTACGAGATGAAAATGAACGCCAAAACCAAATAATATAACACCAGGAAGAATGGCATGAACATCTTTTCCATAATACGCCTGAATAAGAAAAGCCAATCCTACAATACAAAATAAAGTGGGCCAAGTGTAAAAGCCTGTGAAAATATGAATTTGTGAACGTTCCAGAAAAAAATATAGGCCAAAGCCTATCAAAATAATTCCAGGGAAAATACGTTGTCCTTTCATTTACTCACCTACCAATGTTGTTTACTTGAAGAAATGCTTAAATTTTGTTATTGTACATGTGTATACTTATCAGAAAAAATATATAAATAATAATTATAGTAACATCTTACCATGAATTCTTGTTTTCATGAACTGTTCACAATTTGTTCAATTAAGAACTTTCGTTCGTGATATAATACACATAGGGACTAAATATGGGGGTGCAAAACGTAAAATGCATATTATAGCGGTTGGTTTAAACTATCATACTGCACCTGTTGAAATTAGGGAGAAAGTATCATTTAATGAAGCTGAGCTTGCTAAAGCAATGGAGGCTCTTAAAAATAAAAAAAGTATCTTAGAGAATGTGATTGTATCTACCTGTAATCGTACGGAAATTTACGCAGTGGGTGATCAACTCCATACGAGCAGATATTATATTAAAGAATTTCTTTCTGAATGGTTTGGTATTGATAAGGAAGAATTCTCCAAATATCTTTTTTTCTATGAAGGTGACGGGGCTATTGAACATTTATTTCAGGTAACTTGTGGTTTAAATTCAATGGTTCTTGGAGAGACACAAATATTAGGTCAAGTACGTTCAAGCTATATGCTTGCACAACAGGAAAATACAATTGGATCTGTTTCTAATCATTTATTCAAGCAAGCGCTAACATTAGCGAAAAAGGCTCATGCTGAAACAGAAATTAATACAAATGCCGTGTCAGTTAGCTACGCTGCTGTTGAGCTAGCAAAGAAAATTTTCGGTAGCCTTCAAGGAAAAAATGTACTTATTCTTGGTGCTGGAAAAATGGGTGAGCTGGCTATCCAAAACCTACATGGGAACGGTGCTGATCAAATCACTGTTATTAATCGTACATTTGAGAAGGCAGTTAACCTTGCAGAACGTTTTAATGGTACACCAAAGAAATTGCAAGAACTGCAACATGCACTAGTAGATGCAGATATTTTAATTTCTTCAACAGGTTCAAAAGATTTTGTTATTACAAAAGACATGATGGACTATGTGAATGGCATGCGTAAGGGACGTCCAATTTTTATGGTAGACATAGCGGTTCCTCGTGACTTAGATCCTGTAATTGGAGAACTAGAGAACGTCTTTTTATATGATATTGATGACTTAGAAGGCATTGTACAGGCTAATCTTGAAGAACGTAAAAATGCTGCTGAGAAAATAGAGTTAATGATCGAGGCAGAATTGGTTGAATTTAATCAATGGATGAATATGCTGGGCGTAGTACCAGTTATTTCGGCCCTTAGAGAAAAAGCATTGGGAATTCAAGCTGAAACAATGGTTAGTTTGCAAAGAAAGCTACCGCATTTAAGTGAGCGGGATATAAAAGTCTTAAATAAACATACGAAAAGTATAATCAATCAAATGTTAAAGGATCCAATTCTTTATGCAAAAGAACTTGCAGATGCGCCAAATACGAAAGATGCATTAAATGAATTTGTGAAAACTTTCCGTTTAGAGGAATTGATTGAGAGTCAAGAAGCCTCTCAAGAGCAGAAAGATTATCAAGTAGGAACAAAAGCAGCAGGATTAAAATCAATGCCTGTGCAAGCAAATTGAGGGCATTATGGAATTAATCATGACAAGGTTGCATGAGGCAACGGTAATCCTGTATGCCCTTAGTGTTCTTTTATATTTTATTGACTTTCTTTATAGCAACCAGAAGGCAAATAAGCTGGCCTTCTGGTTGCTTTCAATTGTTTGGCTTCTTCAAACAATTTTTTTATGTCTGTATGTTATAAAGACTGGTAGATTTCCTGTATTGACCATTTTTGAGGGATTATATTTTTATACATGGGTGTTAATTACTTTATCGTTATTTATCAATCGACTCCTACGGGTTGATTTTACGGTTTTCTTTACGAATGTGCTCGGTTTCATGATTATGGCGATTCATACATTTGCACCTGTTCAAATTGAATCTAAAGTTTTGGCTGAAAAGCTCGTATCTGAATTGTCCATCATTCATATTACTTTGGCTATTCTATCTTATGGAGCATTTACCATTTCCTTTGTTTTTTCGCTACTTTATCTGATTCAATATGATTTATTGAAGCGGAAAAAATGGGGGAAACGATTAATTCGGTTAGGTGATTTAGCAAAACTTGAACAATTAAGTCATCTTTTAGCCGTCATTGGCGTTCCACTATTTATCTTTGCACTTATTTTAGGCATTCAATGGGCCTACCTCAAAGTGCCAAATCTATCTTGGTTTGATGCGAAGATTATTGGATCGTTTATTTTACTAATAGCTTATAGTGTATATTTATATTTAAAAAATCGAAAACATCTCTACGGAAGAACATTAGCCTACGTTAATATCTGTTCTTTCTTGATTGTTTTGATTAATTTTTTCCTGTTTGGAAGTCTTTCATCATTCCATATTTGGAATTAATAGGAGGATGTTATGAGAAAAATTATTGTCGGTTCAAGAAGAAGTAAATTAGCAATTACCCAAACAAATTGGGTGATTAATCAATTAAAGGCACTTGGAGTTCCTTATGAATTTGAAGTAAAAGAGATTGTAACAAAAGGGGATAAAATTCTGGATGTGACCCTTTCTAAAGTGGGAGGAAAAGGACTGTTTGTCAAAGAAATTGAACAAGCTATGCTTGATAAAGAAATAGATATGGCTGTACATAGTATGAAGGATATGCCGGCAGTTCTGCCTGAAGGCTTAACCATTGGCTGCATTCCACCACGAGAAGATCATCGGGATGCGTTTATTTCAAAGAACCATGTCAAGCTCGCAGATTTAAAGCCGGGTGCGATTATTGGTACAAGTAGCTTACGCCGCAGTGCGCAAATTTTAGTCCAAAGACCAGACCTTGAAATTAAATGGATTCGTGGCAATATCGATACACGCTTAGAAAAATTGAAAACAGAAGATTATGATGCTATTATTTTAGCGGCTGCAGGTCTTGCTCGCATGGGATGGAAGCATGATGTGGTTACTGAATTTTTAGATGAAACGCTTTGTGTTCCGGCAGTAGGACAAGGTGCATTATCGATTGAATGCCGTTCAGATGATGTTGATTTATTAGCTCAGTTACAAAAACTTACTTGTGAGAAAACTAAAATAGCAGTTGAAGCAGAACGTGCCTTTTTAAATCAAATGGAGGGTGGCTGCCAAGTTCCAATTGCAGGTTTTGCACAGGTGATGGATGATGGGAATGTAGCGTTAACCGCACTAGTAGCTTCTCCTGATGGAAAAGTGATTTATAAGGAAGAAATTTCAGGAGCTAATCCGCTCCAAGTGGGTCAGGAAGCTGCCAAACGGATTAGTGAAAAAGGTGGAAAAAAATTAATTGATTCCGTAAAAGAGGAGTTAAATCACTAATGAATACGCTCCCTCTGAAAGATTACCGGATCTTAATCACTAGAGGAAAAGAGCAAGCAAAGCGTTTTAAATCATCCATTGAAAAATTTGGCGGCATTCCTATTATAGTGCCGCTACTTGATTTTCAGTTGCCTTTAAATATGACAAAGGTAGAAGCAGCAATTCGTCAAATTTCAAACTATGACTGGATTGTTTTGACCAGTCAAAATGGAGTGCGTTTTTTTTCTGAATTAGTTGAGACATACGAAGTGTCAACGTCGCTTCCCAAAATAGCTGTTATAGGTAAAAAGACAGCGGATTCATTGAAACATTTTGGCTACAAGGCAGATTTTATTCCACAAGCATTTGTTGCAGAATCCTTTGTTAAGGAGTTCTTGCCGCTCTTACATGATGATTCCCGCGTGCTACTAGCAAAAGGAAATTTAGCGAGAACGATTATTGCGGAGAAAATTAATGAATCAGGGGCAAGCTGTGATGAAGTGATTTTGTATGAAACGGTGCTACCAGAAGAAAGTGTGCAAAAATTAGTTCATGTATTGCAAGCGAGTGAAGTGGATGTAATTACATTTACAAGTTCGTCAACCATTCATCACTTTATGCAAATAGTGGAACAATATCAGTTGCACCCACTTCTAGAAAGTCTTATTATTGCATGTATCGGGCCTATTGCTAAAAAAACCGCCCAACAATATCAATTGAAGGTCGACATTTGTCCAAATGAATATACAACAGAAGCAATGCTACAAGAATTAATAACATTCGTAAAAGATAAAGGAGGAATAACATCATGAAAGATTTAGCTTTTACACGTCATCGTCGTTTACGTTCAAGTGCAAGTATGAGAGCGCTAGTTCGTGAAACCCATCTACATAAAGAAGATTTAATTTACCCGATTTTTATTATCGATGGTAAAAATATCAAAAATGAAATCAATTCAATGCCAGGTATTTTTCAGCTATCAATGGATAATCTAGAAGCCGAAATGACCGAAGTGGCAAATCTCGGTATTAAATCAGTTATTTTATTTGGGGTTCCTTTTGACCATGATAAGGATGAACAGGGCTCTGGTGCCTTTCACGACCACGGTCTTGTTCAGGAGGCTACTCGTTTTATTAAAAAACACTTTCCAGATATTTTAGTGATTGCTGATACTTGTCTTTGTGAATATACAAGCCATGGCCATTGCGGACTTGTTGAAGGAGATAAAATTTTAAATGATGCCTCTCTTGATTTATTGGCAAGAACAGCTGTAAGCCAAGCAGAAGCTGGAGCAGATATTATTGCGCCGTCGAATATGATGGATGGCTTTGTAGCAGCGATTCGTTCGGCTTTAGATGAAGCAGGATATGAAGACATTCCGATCATGTCTTATGCGGTCAAATATGCGTCTGCATTTTATGGTCCATTTAGAGAAGCTGCCAATGGGGCACCACAATTTGGTGATCGCAAAACGTATCAAATGGACCCGGCCAATCGTTTGGAAGCTTTTCGAGAAGCTGAAAGTGATGTCGCAGAGGGTGCCGATTTCTTAATCGTAAAACCTGCCCTTTCTTATATGGATATTATCCGCGATGTGAGAAATAACTTTCCACTGCCTGTTGTAGCTTACAACGTGAGTGGTGAATATTCAATGATCAAAGCTGCAGCTGCCAACGGATGGATAGATGAAAAAGCGATAGTCATGGAGACATTACTAAGTATGAAACGTGCTGGGGCTGATTTAATTATTACGTATTCTTCTAAAGACGTTTGTCGTTGGTTAGATGAAGAGAGAAAAGGGGTTTAACAGATGCGTTCTTATGATAAATCAATAAAGGCGTTTGCTGAAGCGATTAACTTAATGCCAGGTGGCGTAAATAGCCCTGTCCGTGCCTTTAAATCTGTGGATATGAATCCAATTTTTATGGAGCGAGGAAAAGGCTCTAAAATGTATGATATTGATGGGAACGAATATATAGATTATGTATTATCTTGGGGTCCACTTATCCTTGGACATGCCAATGATCAAGTTGTAGGAGCTTTAAAAAAAGTCGCTGAGCTGGGGACAAGCTTCGGAACAGCAACGATTATCGAAAATGAATTGGCAAAGCTCGTGATTGACCGTGTTCCATCAATCGAGTTGATTCGCATGGTGTCATCGGGTACAGAAGCAACGATGAGTGCTCTCCGAGTTGCCCGCGGTTTCACTGGACGCGACAAAATTTTAAAATTTGAAGGTAGTTACCACGGACATGGTGACTCGCTTCTTATTAAAGCAGGTTCAGGCGTAGCAACACTTGGTCTACCGGATAGCCCAGGTGTACCAGAAGGAATTGCTAAAAATACGATTGCGGTTCCGTACAATGATTTAGCAGCTGTGAAATATGCATTTGAACAATTTGGAGAAGAAATTGCCTGTATTATAGTAGAACCAGTGGCTGGCAATATGGGGGTTGTTCCTCCACAACCTGGCTTCTTAGAAGGACTACGAGAAGTGACAACACAATACGGAGCATTGCTAATTTTTGATGAAGTGATGACAGGCTTCCGTGTCGGCTACAACTGTGCGCAAGGGTATTTCGGAATTACGCCAGATTTGACATGTTTAGGTAAAGTAATTGGTGGAGGTCTTCCTGTCGGCGCGTTTGGTGGAAAACGTGAAATTATGGAACGAGTTGCTCCAAGTGGTCCAATTTATCAAGCAGGTACACTGTCAGGGAATCCTTTAGCAATGACAGCAGGCTTTGAAACGTTAAGCCAATTAACACCAGAGGTCTATGAGGAGTTCATCCGTAAAGGCGATATATTAGAAAAAGGAATTAGTGATGCAGCGAAGAAATATGATATCCCGCACACATTTAATCGTGCAGGATCCATGATTGGTTTATTCTTTACGAATGAAGATGTGATCAATTATGAAAGTGCTAAAACATCAGATTTATCGTTTTTCGCTAACTATTACCGCGAAATGGCGGAACAAGGCATTTACTTGCCACCATCCCAATTTGAAGGCTTGTTCCTTTCAACGGAGCATAGTGATGAAGATCTTGAAAAAACAATAGCAGCAGTTGAACATACTTTTGCAAAACTAGCGAAATAA
>SMEO01000352.1_pt1 | contig 12216 bp, 13 predicted proteins | sample 2456251 | NCBI WGS metagenome assembly SMEO01 (sample SAMN10132594, study PRJNA489261) | soil metagenome | isolation source: day1 control-silt loam soil ammended | place: USA | reverse complement strand
AATGCCTTTTTGCTGGTAATACTGGCAGATCGCCTTACGTGCCGGGAAAATCCCTTTAGAATCTGTATAGCCAATGGCATTTGGCAGATTTAAAGCCACATCATTGATGATTTCTTGTGGTGCTTCAAAACCGAATGGGGCGGGGTTGCCGATATTCAGTTTGATAATCTTATGACCCGCTTCTTCCATCTCGATGGCCGCTCGTAACACAGGCCCGCGAATGTCGTAGCAAACATGCTCGAGCTTAGACGATTTCTTAATTTCGCGAGGGGTTTGGAGAGTGTTCGGCATTTTGATGTTCTCGGAAAGAGTGGAGGTCACTTTTGCATAACGGTATAAATAACTTTTAAATGTCTCAGTTGTTACCAGATCGAGATGATGTTCATCTCTGAGTAAAGCAACAATTCTTTCATGGGTAAATCCTAGCTGTTGATACTGTCTGATCACAGGAAGTAAATTCTGAAAAATTACGCTCTTTTTTTGCGACATTTTTTAATCCTGAGCAAGAATATGACTAAGCTTAACACTAAATTTGCTCACAAAAAAGCATTTAGTACATAAGTTGCTTACTTTGTTTCTGCATATTTGCTTACTTTTTGCTTTTTTGGCTATTATAGGTCTTTTGTAAATTGTTAAATAAACACTAGAATTTTTAAATTGAATCACGTAAATATAGGATTATCCTATTTTAAATAGCAAGATAAAAAGGTACGCAATCATGGGAAAACTCAATAAAACAGACAGAGAATGGCAAAGAGAGTTATCACCTGAAGAGTTCCGTATTACACGCCAAAAGGGAACCGAACCCGCATTTACCGGGAAATACTGGAATACCAAACAAGATGGTGTTTACGTATGTCGCTGTTGTGGTGAACCTTTATTTACTTCAGAAACCAAATTTGACAGTGGTTGTGGCTGGCCAAGCTTTTACCGTCCCCTGAGCAGTTCAGTCATAGAAGAATTACCTGATACTTCACACGGGATGGTCAGAACTGAAATTGTTTGTCATCATTGTGACGCACATTTAGGGCATGTTTTCCCTGATGGTCCAGAACCGACGGGCTTACGTTATTGTGTAAACTCGGCTTCTTTAGAATTAGAAACACAAGAAAAAAATGATGAGGAAACCTATCCATGACCAGCATTTATCAGTTTGAAGCTGAATTGTTAGATGGTAAAAGCAAACAGCTTGCAGATTATGAAGGCAAGGTACTTTTAATCGTGAATACAGCAAGTAAATGTGGCTTTACCCCACAATTCTCAGGATTAGAGAAGCTTTACGAGAAATATAAAGATCAAGGTCTGGAGGTCTTAGGATTTCCATGCAACCAGTTTGGCGGTCAGGATCCAGGTTCCAATGAACAGATTGGTGAGTTTTGCCAGAAAAATTACGGGGTATCTTTCCCGATGTTTTCCAAAGTGGATGTTAAAGGCCCTGAAGCGCATGCCATCTTCCGTTATTTGACCAATAATTCCAAAGGTATTTTAGGAAATGGGATTAAATGGAACTTTACCAAGTTTCTGATTGGACGTGATGGTAAGGTTTTGAGCCGTTTTGCACCGACGACCAAGCCTGAAGATCTTGAAGTTGAAATCGAAAAAGTACTCTAAACTTTATTTTGAGACATGAAAGAATTTTTGAGTGCTGGATTAAAATTGATCGTATTGCATTTTTATAAAAAAACCACTGTATTTACAGTGGTTTTTTTGATTATGACTTAAATCTAGAGAATCGCTTTTAGACGTTGAATGACTTGTTCACATTGTGCCAGATCAGCAACCAGAGCTAAACGTACATGATTTTCACCCGGATTACCTTGTTCAGTATTACGAGACAGATAACGGCCCGGCAGAACTTTAATATGGGCTTTTTCCATCAGCATTTTGGCAAAGGCTTCATCATTGTCGACTTTGAGCCAGTAGTAGAAACCGGCATCCGGTTTTTTCAGTGGCAGCAGGTGACCGAGTTCTTGCTGGAACAAATCAAATTTGGCGCGGTATTGCACCCGGTTGTCTTCCACATGGGCTTCATCGTTCCAGGCAGCAATAGAAGCCAGTTGGTGCTGTACCGGCATCGCTGCACCGTGATAAGTACGATACTGCAAATACGGTTTTAGTAAAGTTGCGTCACCGGCGACAAAACCTGAACGCATGCCCGGCAGGTTGGAACGTTTAGACAGCGAGTGGAATACCACACAGTTTTTATAGTCATCACGACCGATTTCAGCACAGACTTCCAGTAAACCCGCGGGTGCCTGATCAAACCACAATTCCGAATAGCATTCATCTGAAGCAATGACAAAGTTGTATTGATCTGACAGCGCAATCAGCTTTTTAAACTGTTCTTTAGACAGCACCGCACCCGTTGGATTGCCCGGCGTGCAGACAAATAATAATGCGGTTTTTTCCCAGACTTCTGCCGGAACGGCATCAAAGTCACCGAGGTAATTATTTTCCTCAGTACAGTTGATGAAATAAGGTTTGGCACCTGCGAGCAGCGTCGCACCTTCATAAATCTGGTAGAACGGGTTCGGCATCACCACATAAGGTGCCTCTTCTCGGTTCACCAAGGCTTGTACAAAAGAGAAAATTGCTTCACGTGTACCGGAAACGGGCAGGATATTGCTGTCTGCACTGATGCTATTCAGCTTAAAGCGGCGGCTTAACCAGTTGGCAATACTTTCACGTAGTTCGGGAAGACCTTTACTGTTGGGATAAGTCGATAAATGTTTAAAGTTATCAATAATCGCCTGTTTCACAAACTCCGGTGCAGGATGCTTTGGTTCGCCAATCGACAGGGGAATTAATGGCATATTTGCAGGCTGGATATCCGCAAAAAGCCGATTTAACTTTTCAAAGGGATAAGGGTGCAATAAAGACAAGCTAGAGTTCATGAAATGTGTTACCGAGCAGAGTGTTAGTGTTGACCGCTGACCTGATGTGAAGCCTCATCCAGGGCAGCTTTGAGTGCAGCTGCAAATTCTTGAGACTCAGTCGGGCTCATCGGGATGCCATTTTTTTTGGTGACAAAGAAAATATCTTCAGCACGTTCGCCAAGTGTGGCAATTTTGGCAGAGTGGATATCCAGCCCTTGCATCATAAATAAACCGCCAATTTTGGCAAGTAAACCAGGATGATCCAGAGTCGCAATTTCGACCATATTCTGATCCAGAGCCGCATTCATCGTAATATCGACTGTATTTTCAATATCGAAATGACGGAGTTGACGCGGAATGCGGCGTTGCATCAGACCCGGATATTCATCTGAATGGCTCAAAGCGTCTTTCAGGGCTTCAATGACGGTGGCTTCCCGTTCAGGGTCGGTGAGTAAGGTACCAAAGCGATCCAGCACCACATAGGTATCCAGACTAAAAGCTTTGGTCGCGGTAATAATCCGCGCATCTTGAACATCCAGATTCATACGATCCAGAATGGCAACTGTGGTCGCAAACAGGTTCGGTTTATCCTGAGTATAAATAAAGATCTGTACCGCATCCTGAGCATATTTTCGATGCGCCCGCATCAGCACCAAAGGCGCAGGATTATCGCCATGTTGTAAAATGGCGCGGGTATGCCAGGCAATTTCATCCGCGGTTTCTTTCAGGAAATAATCATCACCCAGTTCCTGCCAGACTTTTTCAACATCATAGAGCGAGAAATGCTCGACCAGACGTTCACTGGCTTCAAACTTGGTGTCTTCAATCAGCATCTGATAATCGACCGGACGGCCGAGACCAGAACGGATCACATCACGCGCCTGCGTATAGAGCTGACGCATCAAGGATGCGCGCCAGGTATTCCAGAGCTTGGGATTGGTGGCATTGATATCCGCAACTGTCAGGGTATACAGATAGTCCAGATGCTCCATATCGCCCATTTTTTCTGCGAATTCTTTGACCACATCCGGGTCGGAAATATCTTTTTTCTGCGCAGTCACAGACATCACCAGATGATTCTGGATCAGCCAGGCCACCAGATTACTTTCGCGTTCGGTAAAGCCATGGCTACGGCAGAATTTAATGGCATCGGCTGCTCCAAGCTCACTATGATCACCGCCACGACCTTTGGCAATATCATGAAAAAGAGCTGCCAGATATACAATGTCACGACGGGTCAGGCGCTGGAACACTGAACTGACCACAGGAAATTCCTTGGCAAATTCAGGTGCTTTAAAGCGATTTAAATTGCGTAGCAACAATAAGGTATGTGCATCGACCGTATAGATATGGAACAGGTCATATTGCATTAGGCCCAGAATTTGCCCAAAGGCCGGGATGTAATTACCCAGTACGCCATAACGCTTCATCGTCACCAGGGTGTCGTAGAGTCGATGCGGTGAGCGGATAATCGCCATAAACAGCGCCTGATGCACCGGATTATCACGAAAATCCTGATCAATGCGTTTTCCTGCCAAGGTCAGCAGGCGTAAGGTACGCGCACGAATGCCCTGAATTTCAGGACGATTGGCCAACAGGTAGAAAATTTCCAGAATCGCGCTTGGATTTTCCGAGAAAATCTTGTGATGCTGAACTGCTAACTTGCCATCGACCAGTTTGAAATTTTCATTAATTTCCTCAATCTGGCGTTCATATTGCGGTAAACGTGGGGTAATCACAGATTCATTGAAGTAGGCCAACAGCATTTCATTGAGTGTAGAGACTTGCTGTGCGCTGCGATAATAGCGCTTCATGAACTGTTCGATCGGATAGTTCGGATGATGCGCCTCATCACGCACATAGCCGAATTTAGCTGCAATATCACGCTGATAATCGAACAATAAGCGGTTTTCGTCACGCTTGGTCAGGCGGTGCAGGTGATGGCGAATCTCCCAGAGAAAACTTTCAGCTTCTTCGAGCACACCCAGTTCAAATTCTGAAATAAAACCCAGATGTACCAGATCATAAATCCGGTTGACGCGGAAATGTCGTTTGGCAATCCAGCCGATCTGGTTGATGTCGCGGATACCGCCCGGTGCATTTTTAATATCCGGTTCCAGATTGCTTTCGGTATTGTTGTGCTGAGCATAGCGTTTATGCTGCTCATCCATTTTGGCATCAAAGAAGGTTTTATCGGTCCAGGTGCGTGACACGATGCGCCGTGGCCATTTGCACAGGTTCTCATTGCCAATAATCAGGCGTGCTTCGATTAGCGTAGTGGCAACGGTGAGATCACTACTGGCCTGACTGACACAATCATTGATGGTACGCACGCTGATCCCCGGTTTGAAATTACCGACATCCCAGAGTAATGAAATGAAGGTAGAAATCAGCTGTTCCTGCTCTGGACTAATCTCGTCTTCTGACAGGATCATGAGGTCGACATCAGAATAAGGCAGCATTTCACGGCGACCATAACCTCCGACAGCAAACAGGGCCAAATCGGTTTGATCCAGTTCGGCATATTTCCAGAGAAATTGCAGTGCTTCATCAATCAGATTGGAACGTGCCAGAATAATATCCCGAATCGACTGTCCATTTTCAAAACTCTCCTGTAGCTGATTTTCGACATCACTACGCCATTGATTGATGGCTTTAATGTCATGGTTACTTTTAATGTAATTCAGCAGAGGTAAGGTATTGATCATGAACAGTGGTCCGTTGGTATTTCAGCTTAGTTTTGATTAATGCTAACTTGATTTGCGACCTGAAGTGCCAGTTCGCGTGCCTGTTCAATGCTTTCAGCACGTGCAGTCGCAACGCCCATGCGACGCCGTTCGAAGCCTTCAGGTTTGCCAAACAGGCGCAAATCAGTATTGCCGTCTGCTAAAGCAAGATTCAGGCCAGAAAATGAAAGATTACGATCATCTACCCCGGCATAAATCACCGCGCTGGCAGCCACACTATGCCGTGTGGTATTGACCGGCAGGCCTAAAATCGCACGTGCATGCAATTCAAATTCGCTTTGGAATTGAGAGGCAAGTGTTACCAGTCCGGTATCGTGTGGACGAGGAGAAACCTCACTAAACCATACTTGGTCGCCTTTGATAAAGAGTTCTACACCAAAGATTCCGCAACCCCCCAGTGCTGTGGTGACTTTGTGGGCAATGCGTTTAGATTCCTCTAGCGCTGCCGGAGTCATCGGCTGAGGTTGCCAGCTTTCGACATAATCGCCCGAGTCCTGACGATGTCCGATCGGATCGCAATAAGAGGTTTCGATCTCGCCGGTTGCCGGATTTTTTGCACGAACAGTCAATAAGGTAATTTCAAAATCAAAGTCAATTTGCGATTCGACAATCACCGTACCCTGATTGACGCGTCCACCAGTTTGCGCATATTCCCAAGCCGCGTCTACCTCTGCAAAGCTTTTTACCCGAGACTGGCCTTTGCCAGAAGAGGACATGACCGGCTTGACAAAGTTTGGATAGCCGACATCATCACAGGCAGCACGGAAGGACTCTAAACTGTCAGCAAATCGGTACGCTGAAGTTGGCAGCCCCAGTTCTTCTGCGGCCAGACGGCGAATGCCTTCGCGGTTCATGGTCAGATTGACCGCTTTAGCCGAAGGAATGACGGTCGCAATATTTTGTTCTTCAACGTCAACCAGTACTTGTGTGGCAATGGCTTCAATTTCAGGAACGATTAAATGTGGCTGGATTTGATGGATCAATTGTTTTAATTCTTCAGCATCGGCCATATTCAAGGTATAGGAATAATGCGCGACTTGCATGGCAGGTGCATGCTCATAACGGTCAGCAGCATGAACTTCGACCCCAAGACGTTGTAGTGAAATCACCACTTCCTTGCCCAGTTCACCAGAACCCAATAATAGAACTTTATAGGCAGAAGCTTGCAGGGGAGTACCAATAGTCACGCTCATGTGTGTCATCCATGCTTGATTTTATGGACTTTTAGCATAGCAGAACTGAGCCGGCAGTTAAGCCAAGATTCATACAAAATTGTGATATTGTCCAACAGTTTTATTTATAAAGTTTTTCTGGATGTAAGTAAGGCGTAATTGTCATGTCACTGATCTGTCAGACTGATTTGAAGACGGTATATCCTGTTTTGGCAATAGCTTTTTTCTATCTACAACTGGTCGAGTATTAAAAAAGTATAAAAGAATACGGAAATGATTTTATTTGAGCTTTTTCTTTCAGGAAAAATGATAGGGATCAGCTAATTATTTTTATATAATAAAGACCTATACTATTCCATAAGCATAAGTCTTTATCTTGATTGATCAGTCAGTTCAAGCTTAAAACGTCATCGGCACATAGGTATAAACCAGACCATAGGTCAGTGCTGCGGTCAGGGTCGCCATCACGATGCGTTTGAATTTAAAGTACAACGCAGTGAGTACGATAAATCCGACCAGCATCGCAATACTTTTATTCGGTGTTTCTAATAATGGCGGTAAGGTAGCAACTACCAGCATGGAGCTGATTGCCGCAATGCCGATTGAACCCAAGGCAATTTTTAGCCACAATGCTCCGCGTTTTTGTGAGCCTTGCTGAAATTTCTGAATCACAAAAAAAGGCCCGAAGCGTGAGACGAAATTGGCGATCCCGACGACAATGCCGACCAGAATAATCTCTAGATTCATGCTTGATCTCCTGCATGTTCAGGATCTGGCTGTTTTAAGATATAGTGCTTGAACAGGCCGGCAAAAATACCGGAACTGATACCAATGAAAATCGCGGCAGACAGATCAATAAAGTAACAGGCCACAGCAGAAACCAGAATGGTGACAGCCACAACAAAAGTATGTTTCTTCTCAAAAGCAGCCAATAGGAAACTCAGGAACAGCGCAGGTAACAGGAAGTCTAGAGCCGCTTGCAAGAATTGCGGCAGATTGCTGACCTGATCGGCAAATAAACCACCGAGAAAAGATCCCAATGCCCAGGACATCCAGCTAAACAGGCTTAAACCCAGCATCCAGGATTCAGACCATTCCTGACGCCGTTGCGAGAGCTTGATCATGCCGGAAGCAAAAACCTCATCGGTCAGACCCCAAGACCAGATCGCGGTTTTCTTTAAATTCAGCCGGTCTTGAATCAGGTTTTGCAGCGCAGGGCCATAGAGCAAATGCCGAATGTCTAGGGCAATCACCGTTAATGCCGTCATCCAGATAGATGTGCCACTGCCTAAAAGTGCGACCACAAGGAACTGGCTGGCACCTGCATACATCGAGCAGGAAAGAAACAGCGCTTCCCAAGCCGTAAAGCCAAACTGAGTGGCTGAAACGCCAAAAGCAAACGACACTGGTAAATAAGTGAAGATGATCGCTTGGCTATCTTTTGCACCTTGCCAGAAGCCAGCAGGTTGCGTAGCGAGTTGATTCTGTTCAGACACGACACACCTTGAAGGAGAGTTGAACGATGGGTCAAATGAAGATTGTGTATTCTACGTGAATTTAATAGCATAGTGCCGAAATGTTTAAATTGGCGAGCCTGATATGTGGATGTTCAAGACACGTACGATGCTGACAGCTGCTTTAATGAGCACTGCATTGTTGTTACAAGCGTGTGGGAATGACAGTCAATCGACTGATAAGCCAGAAATTAAACCGGCACCTAAATTGACTAATGATGCGACCACCTATGCCAATGCGGCATGGCAACTGATCAATAAAGTCGATCCACTGGGTCAACCGGCACGTAAGCTGAGCACAGACTGGCGTATTAATGTCAAAATGACCGATTCGGTGACTGAAGGTAAATATGCTCTGTGTCGTAAAGCCTTAACCAGTCTGGAAATCTGGGCGCGTACCGTGATCGACAATGGCAGCAGTCTGGAACAAAAGCAGGCGGATTATGAGCGGGATAAACTGCAATGTCAGAATGCGATTGATAATCCTGAATTGGGAAATACTGATCCCAAACAAAAAGGCACCGCGATTGCTAATATGCAATAAACCTTTAGCCATTTAGTTATAAGCATAAAAGCCAGTCATTCAGACTGGCTTTTTTAGGATGAGACAACAGCAAGACTCTAAAAAGAGGGTATCCACACATGTTCTAATAAAATCACAAATACACCACAGATCAGGAGTGTGCTGCCAATTATGCGTTTAATCAGAATAGGTGTAGACATGGTCGATCTCCTTAAATATTTAAAGCTAAAGCGTGTTCAATGCTTCCAGATAACGACGATTCACTTCTTGCCAGTTCACGACATTGAAAAAAGCCGAGATATATTCCGGACGACGGTTTTGATAGTGCAAATAATAGGCATGTTCCCAGACATCCAGACCTAAAATGGGAATATTGCCATGCATCAGTGGAGAGTCCTGATTGGCGCTGCTTTCTACAATAAGTGTTTGATCTGGCGCAACACTCAGCCAGGCCCAACCGCTACCAAAACGGCTCAGTGCTGCCTGGGTAAAGGTGTCTTTAAATGCCTCGAATCCGCCTAATTCATGTTCAATGGCCTTTGCAATTTCAGCTTCTGGATGGCCGCCACCGTCTGGACTCATGACTGTCCAGAACAGGGAGTGATTGGCATGTCCACCGGCATTATTGATCACGTTCGGTTCCTGCGATCCCTGCATTGATATTATTAATATAGGTTTGATGATGCTTGCTATGATGAATTTCCATGGTCTTGCTATCGATATGAGGCTCTAGGGCATCATAGGGATATGGCAGTACAGGCAGGGTATAGCTCATGGTCAGGATTCCTTTGCTAGAATGAAGTCATGTTATTTTTCATTAGATTTAACATACGCCTGAATTTAATATTTTTATATGAGAATAATTATCATTATTGTTAATATGTGTGAATTATGCGTTGCCTGTAAGTTTTCTACGCTCGGTCATCTTATTTCCTAGGTAATAAAAAAGCCCCAGAAGGGGCTTTTTCACACAGCAAATACTTAGACGTTAAAACGGAAATGTAAAACGTCGCCATCCTGAACGATATAGGTTTTACCTTCTAGACGCCATTTACCGGCTTCTTTTGCACCCGCTTCGCCGTTGTACTGCACGAAATCATCATAAGCAATACATTCTGCACGGATAAAGCCTTTTTCAAAGTCGGTATGAATTACACCAGCGGCTTGCGGTGCAGTTGCACCAATTTTCACAGTCCAGGCACGAACTTCCTGTACACCTGCGGTGAAGTAAGTTTGTAAGCCAAGTAGTGAATAACCTGCACGAATCACCACGTTTAAACCAGGTTCTTCCATGCCCATCGCTTCCAGGAATTCAGCACGGTCTTCATCTTCAAGCAATGAAATTTCCGCTTCAATCTGGTTGCAAAGAGGTACGACAATTGCATTCTCTTCAGCAGCCAATTTTCTCACTGCATCCAAATGCGGGTTATTTTCAAAACCGTCTTCAGCAACGTTGGCAATATACATGGTTGGTTTAAGCGTCATTAAGCCAAAGCCACGTACCAGTTTACGTTCGTCATCATCCAGATCCGCTGCGCGAGCCGGTTTGCCTTCATCGAGTAAAGGCTGGATTTTTTCTAATACTGCTTTAGTAGCAATTGCTTCTTTGTCACCACCTTTGGCAGATTTAGTCAAACGGGTAATCGCTTTCGCCACCGCGTCGAGATCTGCAAGCGCGAGTTCTGTATTAATCGTGGCGATATCATCCAGTGGATCAATACGACCATTCACATGAATGACGTTTTCATCTTCAAAACAACGTACCACGTGAGCGATTGCATCAGTTTCGCGGATGTTGGCCAGGAACTGGTTACCTAAGCCTTCACCTTTAGAAGCACCAGCGACCAGACCTGCGATGTCCACAAATTCCATAGACGTTGGAATCACGCGCTGCGGTTTAACAATTGCTGTCAATTTGTCTAAACGTGGGTCAGGAACAGGCACGATGCCGGTATTTGGTTCAATGGTACAGAACGGGAAGTTTTCTGCAGCAATAGCAGCTTTGGTTAAAGCATTGAAAAGTGTAGATTTGCCAACGTTCGGCAAGCCGACAATACCGCAATTAAAACCCATGAAATAACTCACAAAAGCGTTATATAAAAATTGCCCCCGATTTTACATGAAAGCACGGCTAAAGTCAGGTCATGCACTTGTGGTTTATTGCAATCAAATGCTTCTTATAACTTAAAAGCTCCGCTGAGCTTTCCCGGATTTATTATGAGTCCGCCGAATATAGAGGAATAATCAGCCAGTATTGTACTTTTGGATAAAAATCACATTGTTTTTCTAAAATTGAGTGACTAAAGTATCTGAATAAAACAGCGGCCTATACGCCCTGATCCAATAACGATAAACATGGAGCATGCATGCGAACTTTATACCAGTTTCCTTTATCTCACTTTTGCGAAAAAGCACGTTGGATGCTGGACCATAAAGAGCTGTACTATGTTGCTCACAACCTGATTCCCGGCGTACATCGGGCTTTTGCCCGACTGAAAACAGGACAGAATCGTCTGCCTATTTTGCGCGATCAGGACAAATGGATTGCAGATTCAACCCAGATTGCGCTTTATCTGGATGATACTTATCCAGAACATCGTTTATTGTATGCTGAAGGACATTTTCGAAATAAAGCCTTAGAAATTAATGAAATTACTCTGGAGCTGGGTCGTCATGTCCGCCGCTGGATGCTCTCTCAAGCGCTGACTTCCGATCATGAATCTCTCGATATTTTAATTGGTGAGCAGGGCTATATTGATGTCACTGTACAGCAACTCAATCAGATGCTGGTTAGTCAAGGTGGATATTATTTTGTCGGAAATCGTTTAGGTCTGGCGGATATTGCTGTCTGTTCTATGCTTGCTCCATTATTGGCGATTCCGGGGACGCCGTGGGAAAAAGAAAATTTTGAAACCTTGTCCGAAGAATATCGTGATTATCAGCAGCATTTAAATGCGTTGCCTCTGGGTGAATATATTTGTCGTATTTACCGAACCGAACGCAATGCGCGAGTAGACTGGCGTGGTGTATAAGCTTCAAGGCAAATCCTAAAATTAAAAACGCGCATTTGCGCGTTTTTAATGAGATGATGATTAACCCCAAGGATTATTTGGGTCGATATCAATATTTTTACTAAAGTGATTGAACAGTGAACCAAAATCAAAGCTGGATGAACCACCACCACTGCTGATATTTTGAATCGTATCTTGAATGTCAGGCAGAATAGCAGACAAGTCAATATTGGAATCTGTGGCACCCACATCTTGGACCAGATCACCTGGATCGGGTAATTCAATCGAAGAGCTATTATCAATCAATTGCCCAATGCCTCCGGCAATGCTACCTAGATCAAACCCGTTTGAAGCAGAGGAAATTCCTTCGATC
>SMEO01000184.1_pt1 | contig 12218 bp, 14 predicted proteins | sample 2456251 | NCBI WGS metagenome assembly SMEO01 (sample SAMN10132594, study PRJNA489261) | soil metagenome | isolation source: day1 control-silt loam soil ammended | place: USA | reverse complement strand
CGTTGAAAAGTGCTAACCACATCATGTTCATTTTGTAAATAGTTCAACGAATCACAAAATATCGTAATACAGTCAAGTAACCCTACTCCTTCTAGTTCAGCCATATTTTGCTGATAAAAAGGAATGGATAGTCCGAGATTAGTTGCCTTTTCTTGAGCAATGAATAACATTTCATCTGATAAGTCAATACCTGATACATCAAATCCATGCTTTGCAAGCTCAACGGTAATCTCGCCTGTTCCACAAGCAAGGTCTAATAGCTTTTTTCCTTGAACGCCATATTTTTCTAGCTTTGCTGTCAATAATAACAACCACTTATCGTACGGAGCATCCTTCATCAACTCATCGTACACATAGGCAAAGCGTTCGTAACTCATTCTAATTCACTTAGTACGTCTTCTAGAGGTGCATCTCCCCATAGACGTTCTAGATTATAGTACAATCTTTCATCACGATGAAAAACATGGGCTACTACATCTCCCATATCTACTAAGATCCATTTTGCTTCATCAAATCCTTCCAGACGTTTTACATTAATGCCTGCTTCTTCGGCTTTTCCCTTCATTTCACGAGCAATAGCTTGGACCTGCTTTTCTGAGTTACCATGACATATTAAAAAATAATCAGCAATTAAAGAGATGCCTTGCATATTTAAAGCAACAATATCTTCTGCTCTTTTGTCATCCGCTGCCTTTGCTGCTAATACTAAAAGTTCTCTTACAGTCATTACATCTTCTCCTTCAAATTTAAAATAAGGTCATTATACGTATAGAATGTATCTGGATAAATAGCTTGTTTTTTATTCATTAGAAAAACAATCGAATTTCTTACTGCTTGAATCATCGCTTTATCTAAGCTTTTAGTAGCTAATTCGCGCACCTCATCAACGCCAGGAAATGAACGACCAGGCTCAATATAATCAGCAAGATAAACCACTTTCTCGAGTACTGTCATACCAATTCTACCTGTTGTGTGATAAGCGATAGCATCCAAAATGTCTCGATCTGTTATACCTGCTTCGTGTTCAACGAGGTAGGCCCCAACCGGAGCATGCCATAATTCGGAGTGGAAGTCTAATAATTCCTTTGCCATGTTCTGACTGACAATAATTTGCTTCATTTCGTCTTTTGGACGAAACTTGGCATAATCATGAAAAATAGCTGCAAGTTCCGCCTTCTTCACATCCGCTCCGAAACGCTTAGCAAGTAGAGTGGCTGATTCAGCCACACCAAGTGTGTGCACATAACGCTTTTCTGTTATTTGTGCCTTTACAAGCTGTAAGGCTTCATTTCGATTCATATAAATCATTCCCTTTTATATAGTTCACGACTGAATCAGGAATTAAATATCTTACCGTTCTTCCAGTACGTAGCTTTCGACGAATTGTTGACGACGAAATGAACATCTGGGGAACATCCACCATAATAATCGGATAATCAGACTCTATATTATAGCCTGGTCGATTGACCCCCACAAAATGAACAAGTTCGTGGAGCTCATCAATTCGATACCATTTAGGTAAATATTCAATCATATCCGCACCAATAATAAAATAAAACGTAGCATCAGGTTCTTTTTCGATAAGCAGCTTCATCGTATCATACGTATACGAAGTGCCTTTTCTCTCTAGTTCTATTTTTTCTAGAAAAAAAGACGGATGATCACTAAGAGCTTGCTCTAGCATCGCCAAACGATCAGTCGCTGATACCTCTTGAGATTCTTCCTTATGTGGTGGAACATAATTTGGCATAAATCTAATTTCATCTAAATTTAATGCATCTAAAACTTCATTGGCAATGATCAAATGCCCAATATGCGGAGGATTAAATGTCCCCCCTAATATTCCTATTTTTTTCATAATAATCGCCTTAAGGTAATTGAAGTTGTTTATTTTCTCGAGATTCTTTATATAAAACAATCGTGTTACCAATGATTTGAACCAGTTCTGCCCTTGCTCCTTTGGAAAGCGTTGTAGCAACATCATCACGATCTTCCTCACAGTTTTGCAAAACACTAACTTTTAATAGTTCTCGCGCTTCTAATGCCTCACCAATTTGTTTAATAAGATTATCATTTACCCCACCTTTTCCGACTTGGAAAATAGGGTTCAAATGATGAGCTTTTGATCGTAAAAATCTCTTTTGTTTACCCGTTAGCATAATTAACCTCCTAATTTAGTTAAAACAATCTGCTTCATTCTTGATGTATCAGGCATAATTCCAGTCCATATCTGAAAAGCAATAGCTCCTTGATATGCGAACATTCCTACACCATTCTGAATTTTTACTCCCTTTTGCTCTGCATCGATTAGAATCTTTGTCTTCAGCGGATTATAAATAATATCACTAACAAATGCAGAAGATTTTATATTGGTAACATCCATTGGAGAAACATCAATATTCGGACTCATCCCAATTGAAGTCGTTTGGATAATTAAATCATATTCAGCTATTCTTTGTTCTGCCTCATCAAGTGTAAATGCTTTTGAATGATTATCATATGGACATTCTGAAATCAAATTGACAGCTCGCTCTTTTGTTCTATTCGTAATATCCACTTGCTTTACACCCTCTTTAACAAGCGTAAAGTAAATAGCACGTGCAGCTCCACCAGCTCCAATAATTAATGTCCTTTTTGTCTTTAATTCCCCAGTAAGCTCCTCTTCAAGAGCTTTGATATAACCAATTCCATCTGTATTATAGCCAATCAGTCGACCATCTTTATTAATCACCGTATTTACTGCACCAATCGCTCTAGCTAATTCATCCACTTCATCTAAAAATGGAATAACTGATTCTTTATGTGGAAGCGTAATGTTAAATCCACATACACCAAGTGCCTTTAATCCTTTTACTGCATCCCCTAATCCCTCAGGTTTCACGTGAAAGGCTAAATACTCCGCATCTAGCTTTTCGCTTCTAAATGCATCATTTTGCATAGCTGGTGACATCGAATGAGCAATTGGATCGCCAATAACTGCATAAACTTTTTTCATCTCACTCACCCTTGCCTTTGTTTTAAATTAACGATTTACGAATTATTACTTGAACCCCTTTTGGAACGTGGGCAACAATTTTAGCACCTGGTTCATTGACTGTGACCCATCCGAGACCAGAAAATACAATATCCATTTTTGCTTCTTTTAGCGAAAACTCATAGGGAATAAGCTTCGGAAATTCATCCATTTGTTCTTGTCTTGGCGGAGTTAATAGCTCACCAGCATGATTTTTATATAATTCATCCGCTTTTTCTAATTTTGTACGATGAATAAGTAATTCATTAGAAAGATGGCATGTCAATGACCTTCGACCACCCGATACATAATCCAATCTTGCTAATCCTCCAAAAAACAATGTCTGCCCTTCGTTTAATTGATACACTTTGGGTTTAATTTCTTTTTTTGGCATGATAATTTTAAAGTCCCGTGAATCGACATAATGCGCCATTTGATGATGATTAATAATCCCCGGTGTATCATACATGGCATGTCCATCATCTAGCGGGATTTCAATCATGTCAAGAGTTGTACCTGGAAAATGAGAAGTTGTAATAATATCTGCTTCACCAGTTACTTGCTTGATTAGCCGATTTATGAATGTTGATTTTCCTACATTCGTACAGCCTACAACATAAACATCACGCCCTTGACGATAATGTTCAATCGCTTCAGCTGCTTCTGAAATATACTTACCTTTTTCTGCACTGACTAAGAGCACATCAACGGGTTGTAAACCTAATTCCTTTGCTGATTGTTTCATCCAATTAATCAATTTATTATGCTTCACAGACTTCGGTAAAAGATCAACCTTATTACCAATTAAAAGGACGTCGTTGCCACCAACAAAACGGTGCAATCCCGGAAGCCAACTCCCATTAAAATCAAAAATATCAACGATCTTCACAATCAAAGAATCCGTTTCTCCTACTTTATTCAAGATCTTTAAAAAATCGTCATCCGTTAAAGACACATCTTGAACTTCATTATAATGTTTTAATTTAAAACAACGCTGACAAATAATATTTTCTTTCTCTAGCGCCGACTTTGGTGCATAACCTAAAGCTTCTGGATCTTCGGCTTGAACCTTCACTCCACAGCCGATGCAAACTAAATCATGATGATTACTCAATTATGATCCTCCCATTCTAACAATCCTTTTCTTCTAAAAATCGCCATAATTTTTCGTTCAAGAAACCGATTGATTTTAGTGTTGATGCCATCTGAATGAGAAACTGGTGTCACCAAAATGGTATGAAAACCTCCTCTGTTACCTCCAAACACATCTGTTAACAGCTGATCACCAATGACAACCACTTCATCCAGCCTAATTCCCATTTGAACTGCAGCTTTTTTAAAAGCACCACTTAATGGTTTCTTCGCTCTATGAATAAACGGGGTATTCAACGGTTTGCAAAAGGTACCTACTCTATTTTCATTATTATTAGAAACAACCGTTACTAAAATCCCATGTGTACGCATATCATCAAACCATTGAATTAACTCCGGCGTAGGCATGGGACGGTCCCATTCTACAAGCGTATTATCAAGGTCTGTAATAATCCCTTTTACACCACGTCTTTTTAAATTCTCAGGTTTTATATCAAAAATACTTTTAACATGTTCACTTGGTAAAAATGATTTAAGCATTACTACACCTCAATGTTTCCTAAAAATTTACCCTATCCATCATATCTAATTTTCGCCAATCTGACAAAAAAATTCTAAGGAGATAAGAAAAGAAGATTTCCAATGTTTATTACAAGTTTTTTTCTAAAAATTTCGACAAAAAACTCATTTCCTCCTTAATGTGGATAAAGTTACCCACATTTTACCTCTTGATTTGTTTACATTTTTTATTTTTATAAACAATTTAGTCACAGGTTATCCACTTTCATTTGTGGATAACCTGTCGATTGTCCTTATCATTATTTTTTGTTACATTATGAATACAACAAATAATTTACATTAAAAGGAAATGAAACGACAATCAGGAGGTGAAAGCCAAAATTGGCGATATAATGCACAAACTCTCAGACGATTTGTTGCTCGAGTCCTATTTTAAAGCCAGACAATTAAAACTAAATAGCGAATTTATTCGTTTAATTGAGACCGAAATACACCGAAGATCTTTAACGGATAAAATAATCGCACTTGTTAATACATTTACTGGCTGACCAATCCGTCAGCTTTTTTTAATGGCTGTGTTAAACCTAGCTGTTGATTGGAGCGAAAGAAGCTTCGCTTTCCGCGGGCGGTGCGGGGATAACTCGTCACTTCGCTCCTGCGGGGTCTTCCCTGCTCCGTATTCCCGCAGGACACTGAATTGCATCCTTGAATCCGCCCACGCACGAAGGAAATGCGGTAGCATTTTCGAGGAGTCTTCGCGTATCCGTTCCAATCAACAAAGTTGTAAAATTAACATCGACCTTTAACATAGCCTTTTTAATAAATAATAATAGTTAGTATCTAGCCTATGCTTTATGTTCTAATATTCCCAAGCTTCTCTCCAACCCTAATCCCCATTGGAAGAGACAATTCCTTCTCGATTTCAAAGCTATTTTTTTCAAAAAGTAGCACAACTGTAGAACCAAAGCTAAAATATGCGAATTCTTGTCCCTTTTCCAAATGCTTTGCATCATTGGTAATGACAATAGAGTTCACAAACATCGCTCCAACCTTTACAATAGCCACACAAAACTGTCCATGCTTAAGTTCTGTTATTGTACGGTAATTTTTAGACAGAGGAGTGATTCCATACTTCATTCCCCATTTATTAACTGGATAAGATTTATGCCCCAATGTCCAACGGTGTAATACTTGACCTGTAATGGGTGAATGGATCCGATGATAATGACTTGGACTTAAGTATAGCACGATGTATTTGCCACCTAAATACTTTTTGAGTACTTGGTCATTACTGAGCATTTCTTTCATGGAATACGTCTTCCCTTTTATGATAATGTTTTTATCTACTTGGATCATTCCATAGTCTTCTAATACACCATCAACAGGGCTTGAAACGATATGTTCACCTTCTACTATTGGTCTGGCCTCTACTTTTAATTGTCTCGTAAATAAATCGTGTAATGTGTTGAAAGAAGAAGGCTCGTATTTTGAGTCATTTTGGTTCACACGAAAAGCCTTTATATATAAGGGAATCATTGGTTTACTCAGTCGGGATTGACTCAATCTTTTCAAAAGTGCTGAGGTCATTCTGTTATTCGTTAATTCAATAAAACAACGATAAATATATTTAAACAAAAAAAACTCACCACCAATTGTAAATTTTATCTTAACTTTCCTTGCATAAACAGTATCATCTAAAATATTATTATATAATAAATGTTTTCGTTTCGATTAATTTGTTTTATGAAAGGAGTGAAAAGATGTTTTTAATACATGCCATAGATCAGACTGTTAGAAAGTTGAAAATGCAAACAGCTAATATTTTGACCTTATTAAATTTATCTTTAGGCGGTTTCGCAATCCTTGCTATTATGCATGAACAATTAAACTTAAGCTTGTTGCTTATCTTTCTAGCAGCTCTTGCTGACCGTTTTGACGGTATGGTAGCAAGAAAATTTAATATCGAATCTGAGTTAGGTAAACAATTAGATTCCATGTGTGATATTATTTCATTTGGTGTTGCTCCAGCTCTTTTATTATATGAAGGCATATTGATTGACTTTGGTGCCCCCGGAGCTACCTTTACTATACTCTATATAGCTTGCGGCGCTTACCGATTAGCTCGTTTTAATATTAGTGAAAGTAACGGTTATTTTACAGGAGTTCCTATTACCGTTGCTGGCTGTATAGCTACTCTCAGTTATCTAGCCTATCCGTACATCGATGCTATATATTTTGTGTTTTTCATGATTATATTATCTATTTTAATGGTAAGTCCATTCAAGTTGAAGAAAGTATAAAAAAGGATCCTGTAGTATCGCCAACCTGCCTCGCATCATGCAGGCTCCCGTCAGTGAAGTATGGCTGGCTGGAAATACTCTAAAAATGAGCAAAATAATACTTAATTGATTGTAAATTAAAGAAAGGTGACTCAAAGCAGTCGTTTACTAACGACATTCTTGAGTCACCTTTCTTCATAACTATTATATTATATTCTAATTTTGACGATTTTTTTCTTTTTCCTCACGATAAAATTCATGAAACATCTTCATTAAAGCACGCTTTTCTATTCGCGAGACATAACTTCGAGAAATACCTAATTCCTTAGCGATTTCACGCTGCGTTTTTTCCTTTTGTAAATCTAGACCAAATCTACCTACTATTACTTCCTTTTCCCGTTCATCTAAGATATCAATATACTTTTTCACCTTTTCAAGTTCCATATTAAGCTGAATCGTATCTACGACATCCTCTGATTCAGACTTTAATACATCAATTAAACTAATCTCATTTCCTTCTTTATCTTGCCCTATTGGATCATGCAAGGAAATATCTTTTTTCGTTTTCTTCGTCGCTCGTAAATGCATAAGGATTTCATTTTCAATACAACGTGCGGCATAGGTTGCGAGCTTTGTTCCTTTGCCATCTGAATAGCTTTCAATTGCTTTAATCAAACCAATTGTCCCGATGGAAATTAAGTCCTCTGAGTCTTCGCCAGTATTCTCAAATTTTTTGACGATGTGGGCAACAAGTCGAAGATTATGCTCAATTAAAATGTTCCGAGCATCTCCGTCACCCTCGCTCATAAGTTTAAGGTACTTTTTTTCATCATCGGAAGACAAAGGCTGAGGAAAGGCGTTATTTTTCACATAGGACACTAATAGGTAAAACTCTTTGACTAGAAAGCCAATTGCAGTAAGAATACCGGGCATACGGATTACCTCCCGTTTCTTTGGACGTTCCACTATATATTTAATGTTATGCAAAAGCATGCTTATTCTTGTCTGTACCATTAGAATTTCCCTTAATTTTGAATGTACTTTATATCAAACCAATCCCATCGTTAGAGATGAATATCTTAATTATCATCTGCTACATACCTAATTTAATGGGCCTAATCCCAATCTTCTTCATAAATTCATGCATATACTACAACAAGATATTAAAAAGACATGAATTTCCCTATTGTACAGGAAAAATCAATGTCTTTTCTTAGTCAAAATAAAATTTCTTTAAGAAATAAAAAGAAGGGGGGACTTATATGGGATATACCTATGGTCCATATGGTTACGGTAATGCTTGTAGTCCCTATCCAGGACCGTATCCAGGACCCATACCGTATTATGGCGGAGGTTCTGGTTGGGGCTTCGCCTTAATCATCGTCCTATTAGTTTTGCTACTAATCTTCGGATTTTGGTGGTTTACAAGTGGTGGCTGCTTAGATGGTTTCGGGTTTAGCCCTGGTTTTGGTTTTAAATGCTAATAGAAAAGCTCGGCATTTCTGCCGAGTTTTTTTGTACTATCAAAATTTATATCAAGCGGATGATAGTATAAGTGCAACTGCGCCTAATCTCCGTCCTTTGCAGGCTCGCCAATCGGCAGGCGATTTCACTTACAAGATCATTTATACTTTCACCGTAGGGACTACGGGTAGAGCCTGCTAAAAAACTGGTGGATACACTGGTGTTCACAGGAATCCCCCACTTCAAATTTTCGTTAGAAAATTAAGTGGAAGGTAGTTCAAAGTGAATACAAAGAGCTAATATACGCAATCTCTTTGACTAATCCTTCTCTTAAATATATCTTTGGATTGTAGTCTAATAGCTTGTTAGCATTAAAAATATCGGCCCATGTATGCTCGGATTCTCCGATTAATTTTGGTAAATAATTTTTTCTAGCTTTTTTCCCTGTAAGCTCTTCAAGTATGGAGATGACTTCATTGACCGTCGCCCGTTCTTTTCCCCCAATATTGATCGTCTGTCCTATGCAATGGTCTTTGTGTAAAACAGCTGCAGTTGCTTCAATACAATCTTTTATATAGGTGAAATCTCTCGATTGGGTCCCATTTCCATAAACAGTTAGTGGTTCTTCTTTAAGAATTTGCTTAATAAAGCGATGAAAAGCCATATCCGGTCGCTGTCTTGGACCATAAACGGTGAAAAATCGAACCGTTACAATTGGTATTTTAAAATTTTTATGATAAACCTTACATAATTGTTCAGCTGTTAATTTCGTAATGCCATATGGAGAAAGCGGAGACATATTTTCATTTTCAGTCACTTTGCCATCGATATTTCCATAGACAGAGGATGTGGAGGCATAAATAAATTTCTTTATATCTTTATCTTTAACCGCTTCCAAAAGTCGCTGTGTTACGGATATATTATTTGTCACATAAGGTCCAAACTCCTTGCCCCAACTTGTACGGACTCCCGGTATAGCTGCTAAATGATAAATAATATCTATCCCTTTTAGCAACTCATCTAAATTTACTGTCATTAAATCACCACGAATTAGTGTAAATCTTGGGTGATTGCTTAAATTCACCAAATTCATCTGCTTTATTTTTTTCGGTGTAGGACCAATAAATGCGTCGATTCCTATTACTTCATGACTACTGTCATTTAATAGTTTTTCACAAAGATGCGAACCGATAAATCCAGCTGCTCCTGTTACAAGAATCTTCATAAGCGAGCCACTCCCATATAAATTAAACCAGCTTCCCGTACGAGGTTGGGGTCAAGACAATTACGGGCATCAAAAATATGCTTGCCTCGCATTCTTTCTTTTATTTTTCTCCAATCCAAATGTTTAAACTCTTCCCAATCGGTTGCAATAATTACACAATCCGCTTGAATGATTGAAAGGTCTAATTGAGTATATTGAATGACATGATTATTCTCTGGAAACGGTAATTGAGCCTGCGGATCATAAACGTTAATTCGACCTCTTAGAGAACTTAGTCTTTCTATTAATGCTACTGCTGGTGAATACCTCGTATCATCCGTATTTGGTTTGAAAGAAATACCTAACACCGAGATATTTTTCTCTGAAAAATCATCCATGAAAGTAGATAGTTTATCCAGATAATAATCAACCTGTGAACGATTAACAGCTTGAACAGCTTGTAATATAAGCGGGGTTACATTTTTGTCCAATGCACTATGCTCTAACGAACGAAGGTCTTTTGGAAAACAAGAGCCTCCGTATCCGATTCCTGCTGAAAGAAAATAGGGACTTATTCTTGGATCAGCCCCAATTCCTTTCGCAACATCTGCTACATTTATACTATACTGATCACATATCCTAGCAATTTCATTAATAAATGAAATTTTTGTAGCTAAAAATGCATTGGATGCGTATTTAATCATTTCTGCTCCAGCAAGGCTAGTAACAATAAAAGGGGCCTCAATTTTTTGATAAATTTCTTTTAAAACGAAAAGCGACTTTTGATCATCAGCTTGTTTTCCTACAACAATCTTGTCAGGGTGAACCATGTCATGGATGGCAGACCCCTCTTTAAGGAATTCTGGATTGGACACTACATTAAAAAGCAGAGGGTCCATGCCTTTCTGGATTAAAGTTTTATACACATCATCATTTGTTCCAAGCGGCACCGTACTTTTGATAATAATCGTTTTATAAGATTCTATCATTTCAGCAATTTCATCGACGACAGAATGAAGATAAGATAAATCTGTCCTACCATCCGGTAAAGATGGCGTCCCAACCGCAATAAAGATGACTGAGGCTTTTTTTATATTTTCAATTGTAGAGGTGCTAAAAGTTAGTGTATGTTCATTTTTCTTAATCAATTCAGTTAAGCCCGGTTCATAAATGGGCACTTCCCCGAGTTTTAGTGCATGTATTTTTTCAATGTTCGTATCCACACAACACACAACATGTCCCAAATCGGCTAGAACCGTTGCTGTGGTTAATCCAACATATCCTGCGCCTATTACACAGATTTCCATCTACCTCGTCCTCCACTCTAAAACTCTAAGTTTTTATAGCATATTAGAGGTACGTCAGATTTGATAAAACAACAGCCTATATCTTCAAAAAGTTTCAAGCTGCGCCCGATTTGAATGGGACATATTCCTTCTATATAAACTTTAGAATATGATATTGAATACTTAGCGTGAAGAAAGTGGGGGAATAAATGATTAAAAAAGCAATAATACCTGCTGCCGGTTTTGGTACAAGGGGTCTGCCTATTACCAAAGTCATTCCAAAGGAAATGTTTCCAGTGGGGCTAAAGCCTGCAATCGAGTATGTTGTGGAAGAAGCGGTATTGGCAGGTATTGAACAAATATTAATAATCGTCTCTCGCTCAAAAAACTTAATTGTTGATTATTTTGATTACTCATTTGAATTAGAAATGTTTCTTCAAAAAGCAAATAATCTCTCTTTATTAAGCAGTGTACAGCTTCCAAATATTCAAATTGTCTATACACGCCAGCCATTTCCTAGAGGTCTTGGCGATGCAATCCGTCTTGGTAAAAACTTTGTTGGGAACGACCCTTTTGCCGTACTTCTCCCCGATGATATCTTCAGAGGTGGGGGCTTAAGTGAATTAGTAGAAGCGTATGAAAAAAATAAAGCGACTGTGTTAGGTTTAACCAAAGTAGCATCCGAACACTTAAAGGATTACGGAGTGGTTAAAGGTCAAATGGTTCATAACAATTTTTATAAAATTTTAGATATTATTGAAAAACCCCAAAAAAACCCCCCATCAAACCTTGCTCTATCAGGGAGGTATATATTCACATCCGAAATCATGACAGAACTAGAAAATGTAGAACCAGGTGTCGGAGGAGAGATTCAGTTAACTGACGCCATTACAACCCTGCTAAAAAAAGTGGACTGCTACGGAAAAATAATTTCCGGTCAAAGGTACGATATAGGCAAAGAAACAGATTATCTTGCTTTGTTAAATGAAGTGTATAAACAAAATAAGAAGAATTGAATTTCATAATTACAAAAATTCCTTGGCTAAAATATAGGAAGATCTCAATTAGCCAAGGAAACACAAAAACCTTGATGACTTCTATCGGGGCCATATATATAAAAAATAAAATTCTAAATAAATTTTCTGGATTTTCAAAGATTATATGATCATCCAACTCTTAATTTAATACTTCCTATTGGTTTACTTACCTTTCATCAGTAGTCTATACACTTTATTCAATTCTTTAATATATTCACTAGTCGATGTTGTATCTGACCTTTCACGGTCACTTGATTTTTCCATCTTTTCTTCCATCGATGCTTTGTTTGATAATACTTCTGGAGTTTTTTCTACAAAGCGACT
>SMEO01000183.1_pt1 | contig 12254 bp, 11 predicted proteins | sample 2456251 | NCBI WGS metagenome assembly SMEO01 (sample SAMN10132594, study PRJNA489261) | soil metagenome | isolation source: day1 control-silt loam soil ammended | place: USA | reverse complement strand
CCGTTGCACGATCTAATTCTTGTAAAGCTATTGCTACATATTGTTTTCTAGTCTTTGCTGAAATGTCATCCGATAACATTTGAATAAATCCTCTACTAGCCGTGAGCGGATTTCGAACTTCATGGGAGATGCTTGCTGCAAGATGACTAACCGTTTGTAATTTTTCAGCCTTCACTAAGTTTTGCAATACTTGAAAATTGGTAAGAATCACTTCTAAAACAAGAGTGGATATTAACATACCTATGATATGAATGAAGGTATATTGCATCCAAAAAACAGAATCCATTTGGCCGAAAAAAAAGTGTGCAATCAAAATAGAAATGAGCAAACCAATAATGGTTAGTGAAGTACTAACGATTACTTTCTGTTTAATAGCCAACCTTACATAATATTTGGAGATATACATAGCTAAAAAACCGACTAAGGGAAAGGTGATACAGTTAATATAAAAGCCCATTATTCCACCAGTAAACATTCGAATAAATAAAATCATACCTAATAAAGGTATCCCTAATCGATAGCCTCCATATAAAGCACCTAAAATGAAAGGAATCCAGCGAAGATCCCAAACGAATTCATTATTGAAGGCAACGGGTTCCAACATGCATAATGCAATGGACATCACAGAGAAAATGCCTAATGGCCATGATTTTGATTCCTCTAATCGATATACATATTTAAATAAGTAGAACATTTGTAACAAAAATAAAGAAAGTAGAATGAATAAGAAGTTTATTAGTAAATCTTTAGTTAGTAAATCCATATGTAACACCGTACCTTTTATTTTGGTTAGCAATGCATGCTACTAGTAATCAAATCATATCAAGTTTATCCTTTTTTTACTAGAAAAAAGTAATATATAGTACTAAATTAGTATGCAAACTACAATTTGTTGCGAGTTTATTCTAAATGACTAATTATGTAAAACGAATCATTGGTGCCAACTACAGCATATGATACTTGTTCTACATTCAATTTGTAGGCTTGACACTGCTTTTCTAGCCACTCTTGGGTGTAAATCGCAGATAAGTTCGCTGCTATTATTTTGCCATCGATAATTAATTCAATTGCACCTTGTCTATATATCTGGTCTAGGTCTTGTTTAACAACTGGTTTATATTCTTTTTTTGGTTGAATGGAGAGTTTACCACTTACTTCAAGTATAGCTGTTTCAATTTCTTCTATAGTAAATATACCTTGCTCTCGTAATTGTTGTTGTAAATCATCGATTGTGTATTTAACTTTTGCTGTATTTGCTAAATTTATTTCTCCTTTTTCAATGATTACAATTGGTTTTCCAGCCAAATATTTGCGAAACTTTACCTTCTTGAATGAAATACGAGAAGTAAGAGAAAAAACAAATGCCAATGTTAAGAAGGAGCCGAGCATCGGTAAAAATCTAAGATTCGTTTCAAATCCCATATTTGCAATAATAGAGCCAATAGTAATTGAAACAGCAAAACTATGATAATTCACATGAGTCGTCATTCTTTTTCCAAAGAAGTATGTTGCAGTAAGCAATAATATATAAGAAATCACCGTTCGAATGATGGCCTGAAATAATTCTTCCATGAAATCATTTCCTCCGTTTTACTCCGCCTTAACGGGCAGTAAGACCCCTACCTCAATATTCTGAGCATTCAAAGAGGATAGGTGGGGAATCAACTGCCCGTAAAGGTCCAATTAATGATCACAGACTAAAAACGCAACATCCTGTTGCAACGTCTGTGTGACCCACATCGTGTGGGCCTCAACTAACCATCAGTGAGGGATGAAGTAAACCCTCGCTGATGGAAGTTTCACTTTATTATTAAAATAGTTTTGGTTGAAAATTGCTCTTTCATTCCTGAAATCATGCTTTTAGTTCTTTTTGATTTTTTGTATAAAATGTAATTATATTACCAATAATGTGTTGATGTTTACTAACATTTTGTTAAAGTATCAGCTTCTATATCATGTAAGACTGTAATAGATCCAATGATAGAAGTTTTACTTTATGATAAGATAGGTAAAAAAAGATAAGGCAGTGAACGAGTTTGGGACAACAAAAAGGAAAGTTACTTGTTATCATTGGGCCAACAGCAGTAGGAAAAACAAAATTAAGTATTGAAATGGCTAAGCGTTTTAATGGAGAAATCATTAGTGGCGACTCTATGCAAATATATAAAGGAATGGATATCGGCACAGCAAAAATAAAGGAGGATGAAAAAGAAGGGATTCCACATTATTTATTAGATATCAAAGATCCAATTGATCCTTTTAGTGCTGCTGAGTTTCAAGAACTTGCTAATACAAAGATACAAGACATTCAAAGTCGCGGGAAACTACCGATTATTGTCGGGGGAACAGGCTTATACATACAATCAGTGATTTTTGATTATCAGTTTTCAGAGGCTCCATCCGATCCACAGTATCGGGCTAAACTTGAAAAAATAGTGACTGAGGAAGGAATTGAAAATGTTTTTGCAGAACTGAAGGAGATCGATCTTGAAAGTGCTGAACGAATTCATCCAAATAATATAAGACGTGTCATCCGTGCCTTGGAAATATATCATTGTACAGGCCATACAATGAGTGAGCAATTGAAGGAACAGCCAACTGAAATGAAATATGATACGTGCATACTTGGCCTAACAATGAATCGTGAACAATTGTATGAACGTATTAATCATCGTGTTGATTTAATGGTGGAAGAAGGTCTTGTAGAAGAAGTGCAGGGTTTTTACCAACAGGGGTTAAAGGGTTGTCAATCGATTCAAGCGATTGGTTACAAAGAATTGTATGATTTCTTTAATGGAAAAGTAAGTGAAAGTGAAGCGATTGAGAATTTAAAACAAAATTCCCGACGATATGCAAAGCGTCAGCTAACTTGGTTTCGAAATAAAATGGATGTTTCTTGGTTTGATGTAACAAATGTAGCCGGATTTTATAAAAAAATTGATGAAATATCGGAATTTATTGCAGGAAAGCTATCGCTTGAGGCGAATAAGTAAAAGTAGAGAGAAAAGAGGAGGACAAGTGATGAAACAATCAGTAAATATTCAAGACCAGTTTTTAAACTCACTGAGAAAAGACAATATTTACGTTACAGTATTTTTATTAAATGGTTTTCAAATTAGGGGACAAGTTAAAGGCTTTGATAATTTTACCGTCCTATTCGAGTCAGAAGGCAAGCAACAATTAGTTTTCAAACACGCCATCTCAACATTCGCGCCACAAAAAAATATCCAAATTGACTTTGATGTTAAAGAATAATCATATAGATTGAAAAAAAACAGGTTGTGATTTAAACAGCCTGTTTTTTTATTGATAGGTAAGAATGATTTCCTATTTCCTTGAATATATATCATAAATAAATAGATTATTTCTCGGGAAAGCGCAAGAACTGACATTTTCTCGAAAGAATTGCTGAAAAAATAGTAAAGTTGTCACAATGTAAACTTTTCAGGGAAATATTTGTCAAATACAGTCATATCTTAAGTGAAAAGATAGCTACTTAAGGCTGATTTTCCGAAAATTCATACTAATTTCCATTCATGGAAATAAGTGTCGGAAATGGCGAGGTGAAGATTTGGAACAACCTATGCGTATGAAAAATAATGGACAAATCAATATTGTCTTTAATGGTGAGAAGAGAAAAGCTATACAGAAGGATGTACCGATTAAAGAACTATATGAACGAGAACTATCAGAACAACATATTGCTTTAAAAGAAATAGAGGATGAATTAGAAAAACTCGTCGGCATGGATGAAATGAAACGATGCATTAAAGAAATATATGCGTGGATTTATGTGAATAAAAAACGCGAGGAAAGGGGTATGAAAGCTAGCCGTCAAGCGTTGCATATGATGTTTAAGGGGAACCCAGGAACGGGGAAAACAACCATTGCGCGTCTAATAGGAAAGCTATTTCATCAGATGAATGTATTAACAAAAGGACATTTGATTGAAGTTGAACGGGCAGATTTAGTTGGTGAATACATCGGTCATACAGCCCAGAAAACAAGAGATTTAGTGAAAAAAGCACTAGGCGGTATTTTATTTATTGATGAAGCGTATTCACTAGGACGTGGAGGAGAAAAAGATTTTGGTAAAGAAGCAATTGATACGCTCGTAAAGCAAATGGAAGATCGTCAGCATGAGTTTATCTTGATTCTTGCTGGATATTCACGAGAGATGGAATATTTTTTAAGCTTAAATCCAGGGTTATTGTCTCGTTTTCCGCTTGTTATCGACTTTCCTGATTACACAAATGATCAGCTTATGGAAATTGCGTTACTTATGCTTGATGAGCGGGAATACGTCATGAGTTACGATGCAGAACGAAAATTACGCCAACATTTAATCGTGCTTCGTTCCGTGCAAAGTTCTGTTTCTTTTTCAAATGGTCGCTATATTCGAAATGTCATTGAAAAAGCCATTCGTGCTCAGGCTATGCGTATTTTACATGAAGATTCATTTGAAAAAATAGATTTAATGACATTAAGAAGCCAAGATTTTCATTTTAGTGAGGATGAAGAGTAGCCTGGTTAGACAAAACGGTGATGAGCCGTTTTGTTTTATTTAAATATATTTTTCAATAGAAGTTTTAACCACTTCCGTTTTTTGATATGATAATTAAAGTGAATGTCAGTATCTATTTAAGGATGGTGCACTTATTGCAAAATGCTGAAAAAGAAAAGGCGATATTAATTGGTTGTCAAACAACAGAAGTAGATGACCGGTTTCAATATTCTTTAGCAGAACTAGCTTCATTAACACATACAGCTAACGGTGAAGTATTAGTAACCGTTACGCAAAAACGAGATAGAATACATCCAGCTACATATATCGGAAAAGGGAAAATAGAGGAATTGCAGAATTTAGAGGAAGAATTAGAACCAGATTTATTAATTTTTAATGATGAATTATCTCCTAGTCAAATTCGCAATCTTTCTAAAATGCTGACGGCAAGAGTGATTGATCGTACCCAATTAATTCTGGATATTTTTGCAACTAGAGCACGCTCAAAAGAAGGCCAGCTGCAGGTTGAACTTGCTCAGTTACAATATATGTTGCCACGACTAGTTGGACAAGGTACGTCTTTATCACGTCTTGGCGGTGGAATTGGAACGAGAGGGCCTGGTGAAACAAAGCTTGAAAGCGATCGTCGTCATATCCGTGGGAAAATTGATGAAATTAAGACTCATCTTCGCGTTATTGTTAGTCATCGTGACCGTTACCGTGAACGTCGGAAAAGAAATAAAACATTTCAAGTGGCACTTGTTGGATATACGAACGCTGGTAAGTCGACACTATTTAACCGTCTAACAGAGGCGAGTGCCTTTGAAGAAAATCTCTTATTTGCAACGCTTGATCCGCTGACAAGGAAAGCCGTGTTACCAAGCGGTTATACGGTGCTAATGACAGATACCGTTGGTTTTATTCAGGACTTACCAACCTCTCTTATTGCAGCTTTTCGTTCAACATTAGAAGAAGTAAAAGAGGCAGATTTATTGCTTCATGTGGTCGACTCTGCCAATCCAGATTATTTTAATCATCAAACGACGGTGGAAAATCTATTACAAGAATTAGAAGTCACATCCATTCCAACGCTTACCTTATATAATAAAAAGGATTGTAAGCATCCAGAGTTTTTACCAACATCAAAAGATCCCTCACTATTAATTAGCGCGTACGATCAAAGAGATGTAGAGACTATTCTTGAAGAAATTGAAAAAAAAGTAATGAGTGAAATGGAAAGCTACAATGTGCTACTACCTTCAACAGAAGGAAGGTTACTTGCTCAGCTAAAAAATGAATCCATTTTACGTACACTTCATTTTAACGAAGAAAGTGAGAGCTATGAATGTAGTGGTTTTTATTTAACGGATCATCCAATTGCCGGTCAGCTAGCGAAATTCACAAAATAGAGGAGAAAAAGACTAGATGTATCAATATTTAACACATGGGGAAATATTAAGACCAATCACTACTAAAGTTGAAGCGATGATTGCCCCCTTACATAAACAAGTAGAAGAACGGATTGAAGAAAATCAATTTAGAGTTTTGAAAAGTTTTCAAGCACATAAGGTAAGTGACTCTCATTTTATACCGACTACAGGATATGGGTATGATGATATCGGAAGAGATACGCTTGAATCGATTTATGCAGAGGTGTTTGGAGGAGAGGCTGGACTGGTTCGTCCACAAATTATCTCGGGTACGCATGCCATTTCGACTGCTTTATTTGGAATTCTACGTCCAGGTGACAAATTACTTTACATTACTGGGAAACCATATGATACACTTGAAGAAATTGTTGGAATTCGAGGAAAAGGCGTAGGGTCATTGCGAGAGTTTCAAATTGACTATGATTCTGTTTCATTAACAGAACAAGGAACGATAGACTTTGAAGCGGTGCAAGACCAGATGACACCTAATATCAAAATGATTGGTATTCAGCGTTCGAAAGGGTATGCAACGCGGCCCTCTTTCACTGTTGCTGAAATTGAAACAGCAATTGCTTTTGTCAAAGAAATAAATCCGAATATTGTGGTCTTCGTTGATAATTGCTATGGAGAATTTGTTGAAACAAAAGAACCATGTCATGTAGGTGCTGATTTGATAGCCGGTTCACTTATTAAAAATCCAGGTGGCGGTTTGGCGAAAACAGGTGGTTATATCGTGGGAAAAAAAGAGCTAGTGGAAGCTTGCTCTTATCGATTAACATCACCAGGCATTGGTGCAGAAGCAGGTGCTTCTTTATATAGTTTACAGGAAATGTATCAAGGTTTTTTCCTAGCCCCACATGTTGTTGGACAAGCGGTAAAAGGAGCGATGTTTACCGCAGCGTTTCTAGAAAGAATAGGAATGAATACCACACCAAAATGGGATGCCGAACGAACAGATCTTATACAGTCAGTTCAATTTGATGATCGGGAAAAGATGATTGCTTTCTGCCAAGCCATCCAATATGCTTCTCCGATTAATTCGCATGTAACACCATATCCTGCGTATATGCCAGGTTATGAAGATGATGTAATCATGGCAGCAGGAACCTTTATTCAAGGAGCTAGTATTGAATTAACTGCAGATGGTCCAACACGGCCCCCATATGTTGCTTATGTTCAAGGCGGTTTAACCTACGCTCATGTAAAAATGGCTGTATTATCAGCTGTAGATCATTTGCTTACGAAGAAACTTATTGAATTATAATGTATGAATGTTTGACGAAAAAAAGAACAATAAAAAAATACAAAAATATAATGTTATAAAATGTAACATTATATTGACAAGTAAACTAACATATAATAATATAAAGCTATGTTAGTTAAAAGGGGGATGCATGATGAGCGGCAATAACATACGACGTTCGATGCCTCTTTTTTCTATAGGAGTTGTGATGCAGTTAACTGAGTTGACTGCACGTCAAATTCGTTATTATGAAGAACATCAACTCATTACTCCAATGCGAACAGAGGGGAATCGCCGGCTATTTTCTTTAAATGATATTGACCGACTACTTGAAATTAAAGAATTAATTGAACAAGGTGTCAATCTAGCCGGCATAAAGAAAATTTTCACCGTGAAAAAAGATGCTGTTTTACAGTCTAAAGACATCGAACAAGCGGAAAAAATGAGAAAAGACCTTAGTGAAGAAGAATTGCGTAAAATCCTTCGTACTGAATTGCTACAAGGAAATAAATATCATACTTCTTTACGACAAGGTGACATGTCTCGCTTTTTTCGATAAAAAATATTTAAACAATATTAGGGAGGATCCCACTATGGCAAAATTTACTCGTGAAGACATTACACGATTAGCGAAAGAAGAGAATGTAAAATACATTCGCTTACAATTCACAGATATTTTAGGGACAATTAAAAACGTTGAAATTCCTGTTAGCCAATTAGAAAAGGCATTAGACAACAAAATGATGTTCGATGGTTCTTCAATTGAAGGATTTGTTCGTATCGAGGAATCTGATATGTTATTAACGCCAGATTTAGACACATGGGTAGTCTTCCCTTGGACTGCAGAAAAAGGAAAAGTAGCTCGTCTAATTTGTGATATTTACAAAACAGACGGAACACCATTTGAAGGTGACCCACGTAATAACCTGAAACGTGTTTTAGCTGAAGCAAGAGAACTTGGTTTCACTAACTTCAATCTTGGACCAGAACCAGAGTTTTTCTTGTTCAAATTGGATGAAAAAGGCGAGCCATCACTAGAATTAAATGACAATGGTGGCTATTTTGACCTTGCACCAACTGACTTAGGTGAAAATTGCCGTCGTGATATCGTTTTGGAACTTGAAGAAATGGGCTTTGAAGTTGAAGCATCTCACCATGAAGTAGCTCCAGGACAACATGAAATTGACTTTAAATATGCAGATGCTGTGACTGCTTGTGACAATATTCAAACATTTAAATTAGTTGTTAAAACAATTGCCCGTAAACATGGTCTCCATGCTACATTCATGCCAAAACCATTATTCGGTATTAGCGGATCTGGTATGCACTGCAACGTTTCTCTTTTCAAAGGAAAAGAAAATGCATTTTATGATACAAAAGGTGAATTAGAGCTTAGCGAAACAGCTTACCAATTTATCGCTGGAATTATCAAACATGCTCCTAACTTTACTGCTGTTACGAATCCAACAGTAAACTCATACAAACGTTTAGTACCTGGTTACGAAGCTCCATGTTACGTAGCATGGTCTGCACAAAACCGTAGCCCATTAGTTCGTATTCCAGCTTCACGTGGTCTAAGTACTCGTGTTGAAGTACGTAGTGTTGACCCAGCAGCTAACCCATATCTTGCATTAGCTGTTTTATTAAAAGCTGGTCTTGATGGAATTAAAAATAAATTAACTCCTCCAGCTGCAGTTGACCGTAACATCTATGTAATGACAAAAGAAGAACGTGAAGAAGTAGGTATCGTGGATCTTCCACCAACATTACATGCAGCTATTGAAACTTTACAAGCTGACTCAGTAATTAAAGAAGCTCTAGGTGAACATTTATTAGAACATTTCATCGAAGCAAAAGAAATCGAATGGGATATGTTCCGTACACAAGTTCATCAATGGGAACGCGATCAATACTTGAAAATGTATTAAGAAACTCAACCCTTGGCGCTAATAGCGTCGAGGGTTTTTTGTATTTATGTATAAAGTAGGTAGTTTAAAAACTGCCCGAAAATCACCCAACTTTATTTTCAAAAAAATTAGGCTAAACCCTTATTCATATTCATAGAGCTTTATGGTTTAGTTTGTCACCTGCAGGATTAACTCTGATTGTTCTCTTAATTATTATAAATTTTTCAATTTATGAATTTCATTTCAAATTGTAGACAAAACCCAGACCATTCGGGATTGAAACTTGTCCATCCATTTATTTTTCTAATTACAACTCATCTTTTTAAGAGAAGTACAATATATATGAATAGAAAAATATTTTGGGTATATAAAGGAGAAGGCATTGAATAACTTCTATCAAATATTGAAAAAGCTTCATACATCATCTTCTGAGGATTCAGTCTTGGCTACCATTATTCATGTAGAAGGGACTGCTTATTTAAAAACGGGAACGACCATGCTGATTGGGAAAGATGGTACAAGTCTCGGAGTCTTAAGCCCTGGGTGTTTGGAAGAAGATATTATTCAACAATCAAATCAGGTCTTCAAGGATAAAAAATCTCAATTGTTGGTCTACGATTTAAACAATGAGGAAGAGCCGAGTATGGGCTTTGGAGTGGGCTGTAACGGGGTTCTTTTTATTTTATTAGAACGAATTGATGAGGTTTTTATGGAAAATGTAGCAAAGATGAAGAAAGAGATGAAAGCTGGTAAAGCGATGATCCTAACAAAAAGCTTGTCTTATGATTTTTCGCTTCTTACATATGAATGGACATGTTTGAGAAGTGAAGAGATTAAAAGTGGTCTAAACTGTGAGTTATGGCTTGACCGGGAAAATGGCCTGTATTCATTTACTCACATTATTCTCCCGCAGCCCCGTATCGTAGTGTTTGGTGCAGGAATTGACGCAAAGCCTGTTGTAAAATTAGCCGTCGCCTGTGGTTTTTCCGTTACGGTTTGTGATTGGCGGGGGGCCTTTTGTAATAAAGAACATTTTCCTGATGCTGACCGCCTTATTATCGGTTTTCCAAATGAGATTTTTCAAGAACTAGAATTGCTTCCGGAAGATTTTGTGATCATCATGAGCCATAATTTCTATCGAGATAAAGAAATTATACAATTGATCAGTGAGCACTCGGTCCGTTATCTAGGGTTGTTAGGCTCCAAACAAAGGACAGAAGCCTTACTTAACAATGATTTTCCCCAACAAACATCAGCCCCAATTGGTCTTTCAATAGGCGCGCAAGGACCAGAAGAAATCGCTGTTAGCATCATGGCTGAAATAATCGCATGCTATAGGGAACAAAAAATGGCATGAAAAAACAGAAACTTATCGCCATTTATTTGGCAGCCGGTAATAGTTCTAGAATGGGGAGAAATAAGCTAGCTTTACCTTTAGGCAATTCATTCCTAGGATGCCGAGCTTTGCAAACGGCTATAGATGTTCGTCTTTTTGAAAAAATTGTTGTAATCATTAAATCCGAGGATTCTCTAAAATGGATCAATCCCTTAAAAAATTTAGAAAACCTTGTTTTTATTCCAATAAATGAATCTACTGAAGGTCTCTCTGTTTCTTTGAAGAAAGGTATTGAGCATGTGATGGACTATGGTGCAGATGGAGCCATGATATTACTCGCCGATCAACCCTTTGTTACAGAAGATATGTTAAGGAAGCTTGTGACAGTTTTTCAGGAAAATACAGATTGTTCTTTTGTAGCGGCCAGTCATCAGGGGATTATCCAACCACCACTTATTGTTTCTAAAGAAATTTTTCACGAGTTTAAACGTTTGAGGGGTGATGAAGGTGCGAGAAAATTATTCCGTGATTCAAATGAGATCCAAGGAATATCTATAGATGTGCAAAAAGAATCTCTAACGGATATCGATACCTATGAAGAATACGTATTTTGGAAAGGGTGTTATACATAAAAGGGGGATTTGCCTTGGATTTTATCGGAAAAGGTATCATTAGAAAGGAAGCATTAGAAAAAGTAACTGGGAAAGCCAAATATACAGCTGATACTTTCATTACTGGTACATTGCACGTTGAAAAGGTGATTAGTCCGTATGCCCATGCATACATTAAACATATCGATACCACGGAAGCACAGAAGATTTCAGGAGTTCGCGCTGTTATAAAAGGTGGAAATCTTCCACTCACGGGTGAAGAAATTCGTGATCGATATCCCATAGCAGAAAATATCGTGCGTTATCATGGTGAGGTTGTTGCCCTCGTCGTTGCCGAAACAAAAAAGCAAGCGCGGATGGCTGCAAATTTAGTCAAGGTTATGTACGAGCCCCTCCCTGTCGTCCATTCCCCAAGTGAAGCCTTTCAGGAAAATGCACCTATTTTACATAAGGATCTTGGTCAATATCATAAAATTCCTGAAGCGTATCCGAAGCCGGGGACAAATATTGCAAACTTTACGAAAATAAGGAAAGGAAATCATGAAAAGGGATGGGCAGCGAGTGAAATAGAGGTCGAAGCCACCTTTTCGTTTGCTCCATCGGATCATGCTGCAATGGAGACACGCTGCTCCTATGCTCAAATCCATGCGAATGGTGATGTAGAAATTACATCATCCTCACAGGCACCTTTTATGATCAAAAGATTGATCAGTGAATATTTTGATATTCCAGTTGGCAAAGTAATCGTCCATACTCCGTTAGTTGGCGGTGCGTATGGGGGGAAGGCGTCCATTCAGCTTGAGCTATTAGCTTATATAGCGTCCAAGGCAGTAGGTGGACGATTAGTGAAAGTTGAAAATTCACGTGAAGAGGATATGATCACGTCACCGGGACATATTGGGTTGGATGCAAGAATTAAGCTGGGGTGCACAAAGGATGGTAAACTCCAAGCAGCAGATATTCTTTATCTATGGGATGGCGGGGCCTATGCGGATAAAGCGGCGGATTTGAGTCGGGCTGGCGCAGTCGATTGTACTGGTCCTTATCATATTGAGACTATTTTTTGCGATTCATTGTGTATGTATACCAATCACCCCTATCCGGCTCCATTTCGAGGGTTCGCACATTCGGAGGTTTTGTTTGCGTTCGAACGTACAATGGACATCCTTGCCAGAAAGATCAATATCGATCCGTTAGAATTACGTTTGATAAACGCCATCTTG
>SMEO01000526.1_pt1 | contig 12283 bp, 18 predicted proteins | sample 2456251 | NCBI WGS metagenome assembly SMEO01 (sample SAMN10132594, study PRJNA489261) | soil metagenome | isolation source: day1 control-silt loam soil ammended | place: USA | reverse complement strand
ACCGGCTGCTTGTTCCATCACCTTGTAACTGTAATTTAACGAGTAGAAAATAACCGTATCCGCGGATATACAATTCCAGCCCTCGCATCCGGCTGTATACTGCACCAGATAGATCCACTCCTTGCCATCAGGAAGCGGATCGTGGACGTGCCCATTCCACTCTGCCACAGGGAACCCAGTAGCCTTACCCAATCCTCGAAGGATCTCGAGCTCGCAATTGAGGTTGTAAAACACAATGCAACGCTTCCGCTTCTTGCATATGCTCGCCACCTCCGCGAACCTCCGCGGCTCCGTGTTGATGATCTTCCGCAAACACATCATCAACTCCGGGCTGTTCTTGATCGGTTCCTCCGTGAATGGGTTCCATCGGTCCTTGAAGACACCCTTGTAGGCGTTCTTGTCGTATCCGACGGTCACTACATGCGTTTCCCGTTCCGTCTCCTTTGGTCGTTCCATGGTGATGAGAATATGATTGCGGATCTTCGTCAATCGATCCTCATTAATCCACTTGTCGATCTTCGGATACTTGCTCCAACGGGAATATACCGCGTGCATCTGCTCGAATTGCCGCTTGTTCTTGTAGAACCCATTGGCGATCATCACGGGCATATAATCGGACCACGTGTCTCCCGGAGTGGCTGACAGCAAGATCCATCGGTTGCGCTTGGCGATCTTCAGGAAAGCCTTCGTCCAAGCACCGTATCCAATGACACGCTGTTCGTCAAATATGAAGAACGCGCCCTCGACATCAGCGTACTCTTGGATCCGATTCCACGAATCTACAGTGACTGTGATGCCGCCCGCGAGGGTATTCTTGCCTGTGGTCAGTCCGAATTTGACGAGCTCGTCACTCCATTCACCGGAATCACGTTTGCGGGCCGTGGTGATGATATAGAGATCCGGACTGCCGTTGATCGGACGGTAAGTTGCGCCGTACGAGTTAGAGCCGATCTTGTGTCGGCATTCCTTCTTCAGGAAATAAAAGAGGGAGGTGATGGACTTTCCGGATCCAACACCTCCACACAGAATTTTTCCTGAGTCCAGATCCTCGACGGCTCGCTCCTGAAATGGATAGAGTACTGGAGGTTGACTAGACATGTGATTCTTCTCCCATCTGAAGTTCAAAGACGTGACGACCCTGAACCCAGCACGGATCCAGATTGCCGTGCAGACCCACAGTGGAGAGTGCAAACTCGCCGCCGGGGGAAAGCGTACGGTAAATATCAGGGTCGATGGCCTGATGCTCGAACGGGCTCATATGGCCTTTCGACAACAAGCGCATGGCGAGAGCCTCCGCTCCGTCCTTGTTCCCAGCCGTCGACCGATCCACGTAGGAAATACGTGCGCACTCGGCAGCCGACTTCTTCAGATCGTGGAACAAGGCACGCAGCGATGTATGGCGCTCTCGTTTGACGAACGGAATATGCTCAGGGAACAGTTCAGGCACGCTCGCATTCATGGCTTCGAACATGAGCGTCGCAATTGCCTGAATCTCCGGCTGGGCCGCTTCATCCATACGGAGCTTGAAGAAATTCTCCCAGTACGAGCTGGTAATGAGCATCTCATGCCACATGAACGGCTCCAGCAGGCGATTGACGGTCTGCTTATGGACATTCGGGATCAGGACATCCCAGTCCTCGCGAGACTTCCCGTAGTACTTGTCGTAGTAAATGTCGATTCGTTCCCTGACGTCATCAGAGCACGTGACACCAGTGCCAAGCATCCTCGTCGCCATGTCAACGGCGGAATCCCTCGCATCGAGCCATTCCTCCTTAGCCATGGCAAGCTGGTCGGCATCCGTAATATACGGACCCGCCATACCTTTGGCGTTCTCGGTGAACAGCGGAATATACGGATCCTCGAGCACCTGCTTGATCGTCGTCTTGAGACTACGTGCTCGGCTCGAAGCGGAATTGCGGCTAAACACGCGATGAGTGTTCATCTCCGACAAGATGCACCGAGGGAAGCGCACGATCATGGTGGTGAGACGGTAGTTGGATGCGTCCCAACCCGAATCGGCATGTTCGCGAACGGTGTCCAATACGATCACGCACTTGTAGCCATCGAGTCGTGCGTCGAAGCCATCGTATGACGCTTCGATGCATCGATCTCCCCAAGGCGTGTCCACACGCTTGATGATGGTATGGTCTGCGAAATATGGGCTCTGGTTTTCCATGGTTAGTTTCCTTTCTATGTTGTAAAAATGTCAGCCAGTAATAGCGACACCGTTGTCGAGCGCTTCGTGGCGTGTGATGAAATATCGATGGCTCGTCCCACAATCCTCGCAGAACGCTGAGATCTTCCATCCCGCGCAACCGTGTTCGTCATGGGCGTTCCTGCACATATCGATAAAAGGCTCGCTGTCGCAGGTCCACTGTTCGCTGTTGTACAAATATGTCGCAAATCGATCGTGGTCGATTACATACCACCTGGCCATAATGGTTTCCTTTCTAAAAAAAATAAAGGGGGTTCGGGAGGCGTACAGACCAGTTCGATCCGTACGTCTCCCGAAGAATATCAGTCAGCGAAGAAGGACGCGTCTAACACGAAGTCCGCGCTGGTGTAGCACTCTTGGCAGATGGCACGAAACTCGACGGCTCGATACTCATTGTCACCGTGACTGAAAATGCGAGGCGTTGGCTTGGTGATAGCCACCTCACAGCCACAATCGCATGAGATCAAACAGCCAGCCATGGTGTAGAGACGACCAAGACGATCGTCCTCGACTTCGTCAACCATCTTCTGGAACAGGGTTGAGTTCTTGATGTACAAGGGTTCTCCTTTCAAATATCAGTCTTCGATCTTCTTCTTGATCTGCTCGAAGGTGATCGTGTTCATCGGCGATTCGCCATCCGGGATGCCGAAGAACTGCGCTTCGAGTTCGTTCGGCTCGACCTTGAAGAAGCCTTCGGAGAGCGACAGCGACGTGCCGCTCTTCTTGTTGGCTCCGGTTCCCATCGTCCATCGATAGATGGAAACGGTGATCCATGCCGTCTGGATGTTCGCGTCGTCCAGCGAGTAATATGACGCTTCGGAGAGCTTCTGCTTCTCCTTGCGCTCGGCGAGCGACATGTCATCCGGCCAATGCTGTCCGACGTTGGCGGAGTAGACCTTGCTGAAGTCCTTGATCTTGACCTTGATGAAGCGGAGCGGTTCCCCGTCTTCATCCCTCGGTTCGAGGATCTTCACCGGAATATCCATCGAAGCCAGTTCGTTGGCGATCTGCTCATCCAAACGGATGCAGAAATTGCGGTCACCGGCGTTGTTGTACTGCTTCTCGACCCCAGCGAAGTTGCGGAAGAGAATATCAGCGTTGGTCAGGTTGGTCAGCTTGAAGGTCTTCTGGCCGATCATAGCGAACATTTCATTCATGGTTTGTTTCCTTTCATAAAAATAGGAGCTATACACGATGTATAGCTCCTAACTATTGTTTACATATAAATTGGTTTCGACTCCACATATCGAGGGGTTCGCATTCGCTTCTCAGCGCGTTTGGTCTCTTCTGTAGCCATCGCCAATACGAATATCGGCGACAGATACAGAAAAGCCTGCGTGAGTCCGTTTGCTATTGTCTCGAGCATGGTCATTCCTTTCTATAGCGCTTCTACTATAGGGAATGATCCATTCGCGAAGTCATTTCGTGAACAGTTTGATCACTAGGCTCGATGCCTGCGATCGACCTTTGTAATATCCGAGTGCATAGATGCCGACTGCGATGCCAGCAACGGTCATCGGATGATTGACCATAAGCACGCCAGCGCGTTCACGCATCTTCTCGGTATATGCACGGATCTTGTCCTTGTTGTCACTCTTCATCGTCGCTCCATTCGTTTGGTGTTAGTGACGTCGCCCTTGGCGTGGTCGTTTCATGAATATCAAGAACCGACTCGATGCGGCTTACGACTTTGATTCGTTTGTCGCAACCGCCGCAGGCAAATGTGGTGACGAGCAACCCGTCACCGTTGTCATCGTGTCGAAATATGGTTTCCACACAATGCACCGCCTCATCGCAATGGCAGCCAATGAGTTCGTCGATGATATCAGCCATGATCAGATTCCTTCCTGTTCGATGATCTTGTTTACCAAATCAACCTTGACGCCGAGTTCGAATGCGATCTCCACCGGAGTCATCCGCTGTCTGCAACCTTCGATGACGGCCGCACGGATGCTTTCGTACTCGTTGGAGTAGATAAGATCGGTGGAGTAGCTCGCCGTCTGCTTCGCCCTGAGCGTGTAGATGTTGACCTGATTGGTCCGGGTGTCGCACACGATCTCGTACGTCTTGTATTCGACTTCGTCGTACTCATCTTCGGGTCCGATGATGACCGACGTCTGGAACAACGCTTTGTGATCGGTGATCGCACCAATATAGCGCAGACCGGTCTTCATGGCGTATGCCTTTGGATCGATGTCCTTCATGTAGAGATTGAATGCCTGACGGGCGAGTTCCTTTTCCTGCATCATAATATTGCTCCTTTCAAAAGCAGAAAATAAGTGGTTGTTTTTGTTCGCGAGTTCAGAACCAATGGGTGAATATGTACATCCACGTCTCATTGATTGGGAGCTCGCTATGGGTGAATCCAAACATCATCATGATCAGAAACACCCAAAGGGCTGTCCAGCTCAGATAGTGAATACCGTCGCTGCCGTCATAGAGCCATGCGCCAATACCGATGGCGATGATGAGCTCGACTGTGAGAAACCAGATCAACGTTGCCCCCCATCAGAGATGGTGCTCGTCGCTGGTCTGCTCGAATGGCCGTGACGATGCATACGACACTTGAGACGCCGCCATAAGATCGCCAGCATCTCGCGTATCGGATGGTCATGAAGATGCATACGACGCTTGAGATACTGCCATACGATCGACAGCATGGTAAGAATGATAACATCAACGAACAGCATAATATTGCTCCTTTCAAAAGCAGAAAAAAAAAAGAAGAGTACTATACCGCATCCATGCGTTGGCCTCCTATAACGACAAAGTCGCCATAGGGTCAAATATAGTACTCTTCTTCTACCATAGGATATGTTTTATTCGCGAGTTCAGAGACGGTGCTCGTTGATCCCGATGCCATACTGACCACGGACCGCTGTCCTTCCGACGACCATGCGATATGATCCACGGTCAAGAACAGCTTTACGGGCCACGGCTTTCTCGTACTGGATCATTCGTCCCGCAAGCAGATTCACGTGGTAATCCACTTCGCGAACGTGGTGATCGTACTCTTTGAGAACCGCCTCAACCTCATCGTCGGTTTCGGAAATATCAACGAGCTCGCCGCATTCCCGGTCCACTCGAATGGCCATGGCGATGCATACGATGCTTACGACGCTTGAGACGCCGCAGATCGCCAGCATGATCATCATAAAAATGTCACCGAATGTCATGATTTACTCCTTTTTGTTTAACTTATCGAATAGCCATGAAGATGCAAACGACGCCTAAGACTACGCAGATCGCCAGCATGGTCAGCATGTAAATGTCTACGAATGTCACGACAACTCCTTCTCGATCAACTCGTTCGACTTCGGGTTTGGTGAGATATAACGATCGTCTCCAACGAACCAATCGAAGTCGCCATACTGGCTGATGGTTTCGATGGCTTCGTTGCAGAGGTTGTCGTAATATGACCGGTCGATCTGATCTTCCAATCCCTCGTCGCGAATGATGCTGGCTTCCTTCCAACGATATCCCTTGGTACCGGTGGCTGCCGCATAGGTGTCTTCTCCGCTTTGACGCATGAGCAGACCACCACCGGTTCCGGGTTTCACCGGACAGAAGCTTGACACCTTTCCAACGAACGAATATCGATGCTCGTCTTCCGGAAGTCCTTCATTGAAGTCCAAATATAACGCTGAGGTTGCGGACTTCGTTTCGCAGAGATCCGAGAGCACGATCGGTTCGTGGGAAAATAACGACTTGAAGACATACGGCACTTGGAACTGAAGTCCAGTCGCTGTCCACTCGCCAGCATGATCACCCCAGATGCTATGCGCAATATAGGTTGACTTGTTGACGATGCAGAGCTTGTCGTAGGTCGCTTCGTGTTCGAAGATATACCCGTACTGCTTTCCATAGTCGTTCACGAACGCAATGATGTCCTCGTCGGCATCGGCGATCTTGATGGAATCGGTCTTAATATGGACGACCGTGTATCCCATCTCCTGCACCTTATGCTTGAGATTGATCATGAATAAGGCGCCACGCTTCGCGACCTTGTTGTCCTTGTTGCGATCATTGGCGCCATTGTTCACATCATTGAACTTGTTTGGAAATTTGGCACTCGTCAGACCGTACACCGAATTGATGACGATCTTCAGTGCGGATGCGAGCGCCTTCGGATCCTCACCGGGCTCCAGCGATTTGGCCAGAGCACCATCGAGCATTCCTCGAGCTGTATCGAAATCACCATGTTTGATGGCGATACGAGCCTGCTTGATCTCACTGAACCGATCGGTATACGGTCCGAACATCTTCATGTTCTCAATGGATGAAGGATGCATCGACGCAATATCAAGCAGTGCGACGTTCCCGAACATCCCTCCGAGTTCTTCTTTTGGCATGATACTCCTTTGTTAATTACCGTTCCCATGCGGGACGAATATCACGGTAGTCCTGATCCGTGTTGCCGTTCTCCATTCCATAGACCCAGACATAGCCGCCTTCGCCGGGATACTCACCCATGTAGATGGACTTCTTGTCCTTGGGTGCGTATTGATCGAAGTAATATCCCGGGAAGAGCTCGCTGAGCTCAGGATAGTTGAACTGCAACTGTGGGTTCTTTCCTTGAGATGATCAAAGACGGCTTTCGTCGCACGGACATCGTCCTCACAATATGATTGCACCAACGGCCACTTGTCCTCGGGAACGGGATCGTCCCAAGGCATACCGAGTTCGTGGTGATCGATACCGAGTTCGATCTCCCACTTCTTCAGACTTTGCTTCTTCGCCGAGAAGTCGTAAATATCAGTGTACGACAGATTGTACGCCTGAGAGAACAACGCATTGCGATCGTTGGTGACGATCTTCTGCGACAGCTGATAGAGCTGCTGGTTGTTGTAACCAAGCACCGCCCATGCGTACAAAATATGATTGTCGTACTTCCGATTGTTGAATCCGACGAGATTCCCTCTCATGAGTTCCATCACGGATTTCCGAGGAGGATTGATCCACGAATGTGGTTCCTGCTCATTGGAATCCATGAAGGAAATAAGGAAGAGATTGGGGAACACCTCGACATCGTAGAACGTGAGAATATCATCGTTCTGTGGGTTTTCACCAGCGGGCAATTCTTCGGATTGAAACTTCATGTTGCCTACGACTTGGAGGCAATAGTCAGCCCAATGTGTAGAACCCATGGCGAAGGTGACGAGTGACGGCTTGAGATCGGATACGTCATATGTGATACCCGATTCATACGCCTCGTCAAGGATCTTGCAGATGAAATCGATGCTAGGTTTGGTTCCGGGACAGTACTCCTTTCGAACTGCGTGTTTGATGAGGTTGCGAATATGCAGCTCATCCTTGAGTTCCCTGTTGTTGATCACCGTCTTCTCTCCTTTCGTTGGAAGACCCGAAGAAATATGCGCGATCTCGAGATCGTTGCAACAAGACAACTTACGACGAAGCGATGCGTTTCCTTTGTATACCTTGACCTCGATGTTGACATCATAGAGATTCTTCAACTTCAATGGGTCTCCGTCGTAGATGTAATGCAGGTGCAAACCATTGCCGGACTTGCTGGTCTCGGCATAGGTCGCAGGAAATGCTCGCGCCGCTTCGAGATTCTTCTCCAGAGATTTCTCACCATCATCGCCTCGAAGATCGAAGTCGATGACAATATGATTCTCTGGAACCTGAACCCAATGCAGCTCGTGTGTGTCAATATCCTTCAGGGTTGTGGTGACATCGCTCCATTTGTATCGTGGATTACCGGCTTCGGTCTTGGTGGCGTACTGAGCTGGATAGTCCGCTGCGAGAATATCGAACGCCGAGGTCGTTCCGTTCAATTCCAGCCACGATGGCATCGTGTCTGGTGTCGGAGCGATCTCCTTGGATACGAATTTGTCCCTACGGAATCCTTCGTACCATACGCCACTGAACGATCGAGAATTGGACGGATCCGGACGATGCATGGATTCAAAATACGAAGAGATCTCGTACATGAAATCCAGCTTCTTCATCGGACGTTCGATGTTCGACTCTTCACACCAGACTTTGTACGGCTTCCAAATATCGGCAAGCTTGGTCTCATCATCGAAGAGATCGAGATGATCGGTAATGAAGTTGTAGGCGTCATTCGTCTTCGCGATCATGTCTGTGGGAATATACCCGTTGAACTTGTCGCGTCCAAGCTCACGATAGACGCTCAGGCAATGATCGGCGATGGCTCCGAGTTCGAACGAGATGCGCTCGAGGTCTTCGCGATATCGATTGGGCGGGAGCGTGACTCCGGTCGGACGAATATCAATCAGTCGTCGAATGAGACCTGATCGGGAATCCGTGATACGAACCGGCTTGTTCGTCGCAAGGAACAACATGGTCTTCGGACGAATGGAATATTGCCGAATACCCTTCTCGTTGATGATGAGCTCTTCGTGAGCTGCGATCGTATTAATGAGGGTGTTGTCCCACAGCTTGGACAAGTCGCCATCGTGCTGCATTCCAATCAATGGCGATGACTTGAACGCAGCCGTGGCAAACTGATAGCCCTTGCCGAGTTCCTCAGCCGAGAAGTAAGCGATGTAGCCCGGGAACAGGCGCTCCATGATGGTGAGGACGGTCGACTTTCCAGTTCCGGGATCGCCATAAATGACGAAGAACTTCTGGATCTTCGAAATATCCTTGCCATCGATCAGAGCGCCAATGCCCCACTCGAGTTTTTCGCGCTCAGCCGGGGCGTAGAGCGTGTTCATCAATTCATCATAGGCATCAATGGGTCCTTTCTGAATACGATACGGCAACTGGACTGTTGCATAATCTTCTCGTTTGGGAGTTTCACCGTCAAATACCATGCGCTGGTTCAGCGTCTGCTTGCTGTCCGCAAGATTCTTCAACGAGGACATGTACCGGTTCCAAGCGCCGTTGGATACGTTTTGCATGTATTGTGGAAAGACTTCCACACCCTCCGGCGCTTGATAGGTTTCCATGAATTTGTCGATGTCGGCATCAATAAGCTCGCTCAAGACCTGAAGATCTTGCGACCACAATCCGTTTCGTTCATCGTATACCGCATAAAATGAGCCACCCTTCACGAGGAGATCGTGATACCCTCGGACTTTTGGATCCGCGATGATCTCGATCTTTGTCTTTGAGACTCGTTTTGGATGAACGTGAACCTGATCCATGGCAACCTCCTTTACTGTTCATAGAAGTGTTCGATCAACCAATATTGCATTTGCCACCAAAACTCGACCCTGCGCATGTCATGCTCGGGCTTGTGGCAAACGAACAATCCACCATTGGATCCATCATACCGGTATCGATGATCGAGCAGAATATGCAAGCGGTCATCGATGTCGCATTCGATGTCATACAGAATATGCGTATCGAAGTACTCGTCAGTATACTTGTCCAACTTGGTGTTGTTGAGAAAATGTGCGAACCAATACGCCGGATCACGTTCGTATGAGGTCAGGTGATCCACACGATCGCTCAGTGCAATGAGAAACTCCAGCACTGAGCATGATCCGGCGAGATGTTCGATGGTGCAATCGTGTTGATCACCATACAGGACTCGCAAATATAGTCCGTCTTCGGCTCGATTGGCATCCATAGCAATGGAATACCAGAACGGGGCGTGAAACAGAACATCGAGCAGTCCCCGATGTGTCTCACGCCCAGCCCTTTCTACAAGCCATTCGAAATACGCATCAATGTGATGCGCGTTTTGAACGCTTGGCATGTGCTTCCTCCGCATCTACCACCTGATCGGGTCGGAACCGTCGAGGTGGTTGTGTGTTGGGTCCGGGCTTAATGCCGAGCACCGCGTGCTGATAGGAATCCTCATGACGCGTGATCTCGTAATCGATCTCGTGCTTGTCGTTCCTACACCATACGACGTTCGGATCGCCCGATCCTGAATGTTCACCGAAATGATTCAGGCAGATGGGATTGATGTAGCGTTCGATCTGTGGAATGACCTCACGCCCCAACGCCAGAATATCATCGTCTTCGTAGTAGTCGAGTTCTCGGGTTTCGAAGAATTCGGGTTTGAAGCAGTGTTCATCGGCGGTGATCTGGAACATGGGTTCGTCCTCGTCCATGCTGGCGATATACCGATTCTCACGAATATCGGTCAGCACGCTCATGACGAGTTCCGGCTCGTCGCCGAGAACCGATCGGTACAGTTCCATCTCTTCATCGTTCAATGGACCGTCCCAACGGGGATTGTCGTCATCGAGATAATAACGACCGTCTTTGAACGTAAGTGGATCATAGTGACCGCTCATAAACGGGTCCCACCCTTCTTCCTCTTCTTCCTCTTCTTCGTCATCCGAAATATCAACGTCGGACGGCTCGTCCACAGGTGCGTCGTCGACGGGAACGCTCTCCGATTCCGGTCGTCCATGCGAAATATCTTCGCTTGGCTCCACGTCTTCGGTTGCTTCCCGTTCGTGATGCAAATCCTCGAGCTTGTGTTTGTATTCATGATACTGCCTGCGAATATCATCGAGCTCTCGCTCGAGATCGCGCAGAGGAATGTACTGCTTAATCACGCCGAAGTACCCGGCGGCAGCAACAACGCCACCGCCGAGTACAGCTCCAGCCGCGATCATACAAATATCGCGTGTGTTAATCATTGATTTTTACCTCAGATCTTATCGTAAATAATATCAAGGCCGCCGAAGTTCAGCAGAATGCCGATGTTGCCATCCCACGGTTCGTCGTTGACGAAGTCCCACGGATCTTCGATGACGGTCGGATCCAGATATACGCCGAAGTCGACGATGGTATCCAGATGATCCTTGTCGTAGAGCCAGCCGAGCACCTGTCCGGCGGGAGTGCGCTGAATGCCGAGCATGTCGTAGACATCATTCAGGAACAGATATCCCTGCATGACGAGCTTGTCCTGTGCGGTCTTGGTGACAGCGCGGAGATTCGCCACGTTCATGGTCGGATCGTTGCGGTTCCAGAGCGAGGAGAACTCGTCGAAGAAGCGATCGGTGGACATGTCCACAGGCTTCTTAGACTGCTCCTTCTTAATGTCACCATTCGGCTCGCCGTTCTCGTCGAGTTCGGCTTCCTCGATGATGCGCTTGTAGATGTCACGTTCCACGTCAGCGCCAAGACGATCCTTGACCATCTCACGATAGTCGTCGAACTTGGACGACACCGCAGTAAACGCAGCGACCACCGCGGCATTGCGCTTGGTCATCATGTGGTGACCGGCAAGGATGCAAGTGACGCTAAGTGCGGTGAGTGCCACGGTCGGGAAATACAGCTTGGCGAACTGGAGTGCGGTCTGAACCTTGACCGTCTTACGATCGGCCTTCTCCTGCTCTTCGGTGTAGGTCCCTTCGAAATCGGGGTCGTTATCGACGACGTACCGGGCCTTTTCGATGTTCTTCATGTTCTCGTTGTGCAGCTGAAGAATATCATCGCACTTCAGCGTTGCGTGAATCGCCGTTGCGGTCGCAGCGACACCAGCGACAACGCCAGTTGCGACGAGGATGGTCGGGGCGTTCTTCTTTGTGACGAGAGCGATCTTGCCGAATGCTCGGGTGATGTTGGATGGAATATTCATGATTTTTTACCTTTCGATAGTAGAAATGGACGCGGACTGTCCTTGTTTGTTGATTGTGAAGATATGCTTGACGCAACCGCCGTTGTCGACGATTACTTGGGAACCAACCATGTCGGGATCACCCTCGACGGGGTGGATGCACGATTCAGTGATGTGGAACTCCTTGACGAAGTTCGGGAAAAACGATTCGAGCCTGCTAAACCACACCTGTTCGGGGTCTTCCAACGTCGGTCGAAAGGCTCGATCAGACTTGAAAATGTAGTCGAGATATCGATCAATGTCCATGGCCATGGTTCTGCTCCTTCCTATACTTGCGAGCCGATTGCAGACGCATGAGAACGGCAGCAACCTGCTTATCGGACATCTTGGATACTTTGTACGCCCACGAAGGAGCCGAATACCAAGCTTCGAGCTCCTTACGCATCTGTTCTGAGCTAAGTGCCATTAGAGTTCCTCCGGTTTCGGTAGATTGATGCGGAATCCGTCGCGAATATGCTGGATGTTGGCGGATCGAAGATCCCTCCATCCCCAAT
>SMEO01000178.1_pt1 | contig 12474 bp, 23 predicted proteins | sample 2456251 | NCBI WGS metagenome assembly SMEO01 (sample SAMN10132594, study PRJNA489261) | soil metagenome | isolation source: day1 control-silt loam soil ammended | place: USA | reverse complement strand
GGCACAGAAAGGTCACAAGACTATAGTGTATAATCCAAAGTAAAAAAAGGAGGATGCTGAGAGGCATTCTCCTTTCGTTTTAACTACACTCTTTTTTAGAGTGGATATACCCTGATCCTAGTATTGGGGCGTATATACGTTAAAACATAAGAGTTGACGGAATAATCAAACGCGTATATAATGCAGCTCATAGATTGGGACATCCCATTAAATAAACATTACTATGAGGTATATATAATACATGATTCAATTCTGCCATATCGCTCCAACATCTATTCTTGCTGATGTAACCCCTCGAAATAAAAGCCACCTACTATTAGCTCACTTGGTTGAAGCTGATCTTGAATATCGTGAATTTTATAAAAATCTTGAAGTGGATAATGGGTCCGCCAAGATTCTTGATAATTCAATTTTTGAATTATTTAAAGCGGGTTTACCAGCATACGAACCAAGCAAGCTGATTGAAATGGGTCGTGAATGCAAAGCTGATATTATTGTAATGTCAGACTATCCAAAAGAACATTGGACTAAAACACGTGACGCTGCAATCAAGTTAATTCCTGAATTTAAACAAGCGGGGTTTGGTACATTCTATGTTCCACAATCGGAATTGGGTGATCTAGAAGGTTACTTACAGGGTGTATTTTGGGCTATTGATAATCCAGAGATTGACCTAATTGGTTTGTCTATTTTAGGTTGTCCAATTGCTTTAGGCATTAATGAATCAAAACATGGTGAAGAAGGAACACGTAACGATGCTTACAAATTACAACGTTATCTATCACGCTATACAATTTTTAAACATATTGTATCACGTGCAACTGAAACGCAATTAGAACTCTTAAAGAAAAAAGTACATTGTTTGGGTTTAGTTGATGGTCCAAATGAGATCGAGCTTCTTAAAGAATTCCACGAATATATTTACTCATGGGATAGTTCATCTGCTGTATGGGCAGGTATTCAAGGTAAGCGATATGATCAAAGCCCAACAGGTCTAATCAATGGTAAAATTGAGAGTGAAGTTGATTTCAGCTTAAAAGGAATCACACATGATCAACTCGAATCTATTCAATACAATATCGATGTAGTGGATTCAATGATTTAGTTTTTTGCTAAATACCTATATAAATTAAAATTAAAAGGTTGCCCAATCAAGGGCAATCTTATATAATCGTTCATACAAATTAAGGAGAAATCTTATGACAACTTTACTAACTCTTGAAGAAGCACTACAAGAAGCAACTGCACCTAAAGCAAAATTTACAGTATTGGCTGTAAACCGCGTATCAAAAGATAAAGTAAATCCTGTAGCTGGTGATAAGGAAGTTGAAGTAACAGCAGGTCAGCTTGCTAAGTTAGAAAAGCTTGCTAAAGTAGAAACCATCCAAGGTGAAGAATATCTAGTTCTTGATCGTGATGATAAAGCTACTGTAAAAGCTAAAACACCAAATATTAATAAAATTGGTGCTACAAGTGGTTACAATCAATTACTTTTCAAAAAAGTATAATATTGTAATTTGATACAAAGAGGGTGGTCATTAATATCATCCTCTTTTTTATCCTCTATTGTAAAGTAAACACATGATATTAGCTAAGATTTGACTTATGTCGCAAACGAGTATATAATTCTTCCCATATCAAAGATCGCAATGATCAAATAAAAACAATTATAATAATTACTAGGAGACTTTTTTAATCCATGTCTATGATTCACATTAAAAACCCAGCAACTAATTCAAAACTAACTGCTTATCTTGATGATAAATGTATTCAACCAAATGCTGTTGATCTTCCTGTAAAAGATGTATTCAAAATCAATGGTGGTATTGTTGATCTATCAAACAAAGTTCACGCTAAACGTAATAAGGTTGAGCCTATCGATGGTGTGTATACTCTTGAAGGTGGTAAGTACGATATTGTGTTTGCGACAGATGTTGAGATCGCTGAGGGCGAAGCAGGCTTCCTCATCCAGCGGTCATCACTCAACCGAAACGGAATCACACTAACAAGTGGATTATACGATTCAGGATATAGCAATCTAGTGGGTGGATGTCTACATGTCCCAGATAACATCACACTTAAATTTAACGAAGGTGAACGCTTAGCTCAACTACTTATGTTTAATGCTGAGACTGTCAGCTTATACACAGGTAGCTATAATAAATCAGCTCCAACGGATGAGGTAGCATAAGTAATACATGAACGCAATTCAGAAAATAACAAAAAATAACAAAGTAATTCTGATTGGCTGTGATGGAGTGGGTAAAACCACTCTAGCGGAGTTAATTTCAAAAGAGTTTGATTACAAATACATTAAAGCATCAGCTAAAGATAGCGACAATAAAATCGAATATGCTAACAAAGTTCTTGACTCAATTACAGATAACAAAGTACTATTTGACCGATTCTACTTCCCAGACGATTTGATATATTCCAAGTTAATTGCGGGTACTGAAAATGATCTAGTATTCGAGGATTGGATTCCAGTAATTAAACGTTTAAATCAAATGGGATTTGTGATAGTATATCTAACACAAGATTTTGAGTTAATCAAAAAGCGTTTCATTGAACGTGGTGATGAGTTTATCACAGTTGATCAACTAGAGTTAATTAATTCAATGTATACAGACATCATGAAATTGGTTAACGAACACGCAACAGTAATCCATATTGATTTAAGTAAAGAGGCACAGTAATGAGTAAAGATAAAAACAAGTTTTTCTATAGTGAAATTTTTGGTGACACAATTCAAGGTGAAGGTCAATATACGGGAGTACCTACAGCATGGATCCGATTCTTTAATTGTAACCTGTCGTGTACTGGTTTCGGGCAGGACCAGCCATCTAAACCAGAAACATGGAAGCCTGTAATCAGTGATACTATTAATGTGCTAGATATTACAGACATCAAAGACCTTCCAGTATTTGAGTATGGTTGTGATAGTGCATATAGCGTCGCTAAACGATTTAAACATCTTCAAAAGCACGAATCTGTCGAGGAAATCGTGGATAAAATCGCTACATTACTACCTGATGGTAAGTTCGTACATCCAAAGACGAATCAACCTATTCACTTCGCGTTTACAGGCGGTGAGCCGATGTTAAATCAGCCTGCTATGATTGCTATCTTAAATGAATTCAAACGTCGTGATATGCAATTGAAGTACATTACTGTTGAGACTAACGGTACGCGTAAGCTATCCCAAGAATTGAAAGAGTGTTTAATTGAACACATTGAAAACAATGGTTTGGAAGTTCTTTGGAGTGTTAGTCCTAAGCTATTACATACAGCAGGTGAGCAACGTAAGAAAGCAATTAAAGTTGAACACTTTAGCGAATATGTCCATTCAATTACAAAGCAGTTATTCGAAAACGAAATGTTAAATGGTTGGGCTATTACTCGTCGTGTTAAGATGCAGGTTAAATTTGTTGCCAACGGTACAGAAGAAACTTGGAATGAGATCGAAGAAGTATTAGAGATCTGTAAACAATATGGTATCCATTATGTTAAAGATCAAATCAGTGTATGGGTGATGCCTCTAGGAGGAACGATTCAAGGCCAACGAGGCGAGATTGAAGGTCACTTACATGCGGGTGTTATTGCTGATGAAGCTATTAAGCGTGGTTATAATGTAGCCGCTCGAGTTCACAATTACTTATGGGCTAACGTAGTCGGTAAGTAATCAAATCAATAGTTGACTCAGTCACGTTAATTTGTATAATTACGGTATTAACTAACTGGGTCAATCAAAAATGCTTTTCACTAAAACAAATGATATCATTAAGCTTCAATCGGACATCAAATCACTACAACGTAAATTGAGATTCGCTGGTGGTGATTCTATATCGTTTAACCGTAGCAAAATTCTATTAGATTTGCTAGTGAAGAAAGATCAGCTTGAACTTCTGATGAAATCTTAATATAACATAAACCCAACATTGATTAAATTCTTTGTTGGGTTTTGTTGTATTTGGGATGTAATTATGTATAATAATAGTTAATTTAAACAAATCGAGTTTATTACAATGTCTATCAAACAAGTGACTTTATTCATCGCCAATCAATTAGTTGAATTATTTCCATATGATTCTTTAATTCGAATTGGTGTGTGTACTGCTTTCATCAAGAAAAATGGCGTTGATTATGATTTTGGTGGTCGAGTGTATTACGAGAATGACGATGTTATTATATTCTCTGGATTACCAAAACGAATTGAAGTTGATGGATTAGATTTAATCGAGTTACTTCAATGGGAACAAAGTGATTTGCTTGGTAAATGTTTAGAGCTTGTTAAACAAGGTGCAGTATTCAATCAATATGAATTTGAGTTAAATGGAAATGTGTACGATCACATTGAATACGTTGAACAATTATTACAAACGATGCAGGAGGCCACATAACGTGTCAAACCCTTTAAATGATTATAAGAATCAATCTCATAAAGTACGATCATTTTTACTAATGTTAGCAAAAGCAACCGAACAAATTAAACCATCTAATGATTTGTGGAAAATGTACGATCCAAATTTTAAAGATGATTTTAAATTTGATATTGATTTCAATACTTGTGATATGCTATACGAGATTCACCCACATTTTGAATTGAATACAGATAAGTTGTTTGCTAGCATTGAACACATCAATCACGGTGATTATGGTAAAGTTTTTGATGAGCATGGTAAATTAATCTGCTCATTCCGATACGCACAAAATGAAGAAGAATTCCACACAAATCATATTTTTGATCACCGTTTGTTTGATCGCAATGCTGATAACTCTTTATTTGTTAAGCGTAATTTAAACCTAGGTAAGATCATTGAAGATTATAAACTAAAACAATTAATATCAAGATACCAATCAATCATCAAAGCACATCGTCCAAACATTGAAGCTTTTAAGCATCCTTATGGTAGTTCTGATTTATCCCATTTGCTTTGGATGTTGGAAGATATATACACAATGCGACGTTCAATTAGCGAGCGTTATATGTTTCTAGGTTATATTCAGGGAATGTTGTATAATCTAAATTACATTGATATTAAACATGAAAGGGATGTGATGAATGACTTACTGTAATGGGTATAGAAGATATAAAGATGCGTTAATCGAACAGTATGGAATTAACGCTGATGATGACTCACAGTTGATTACATTATTTGATACCAATGAGCAATCACGTGATTTGATTTTAAAATTCAAAATGCATTGGTGGGCTATTTCATCCAATGAAGAATTTGATCAATTGAAGTGTTTATTACGAGGTGATGAATTTGTAAATCATGTATTGAATAAATACAAAGGATTTCAAGTATCTTATCAAGATGATTTCGGCAACCGCATTGATTTAAATATTCACCAGCATTATCCATGGTGGGTCAAGCTGACCAAACGATTTATCAATTGGTTGTATAGTACAGTATTAAGAGGATACCAATAAAATTGAGTATTTCAGAAGTAGAAAAATGGTTTACGGAAGGGCACCACAAAACGTTGTGTCCTGAGATGAGTTTGTTTGAATTAGCTTGTCAAGATGCTAAGTTTTATCACGAAGGTGATAAATACGGCACACATGATTACTATGAGTACCATTTACTTGGTGTGGTTGCGTTGATTAACATTCACGAGCTAACATCAAGATTGCTACAAAAGTATAAAATAATTGGGATACTACATGACATTCATGAGGATCATGATGTACCTTTAGATACACTACGAAGTGTTTATGGTTCTGATATAGCAGATGCTATTGAAGCTATTTCATATCAAAAAGGTCTTGAGACGAGAGATGAGTACTACAAACGATGTAAAGCCAATCCGTTAGCACGTGTTGTTAAAAAGTATGATGCTATGTTTAATATGGGACAGAGCGCATTAGAAGGAAATGAAAAACGACGAAATTACTATAAGAAAGTTGTTGATATCATGTCTTAATATTTTATATAATATGATTGTTATTTAAACAATTGGAATATAAAATGAAAAAATGTGAAGTGGTTCGTTATGCTGAAAATGGTGAGCGATTAAACCCATGCGATAATCTCCAAGAGATTATCGATACCAACACTATTAAGTTATTTGAAATCAATAGTTTGAACGGTGAGTTTGAAATAACATCGTACGTATGTAAGCCAAATATCGTATTAAGCGCACAATTTAACTACTGTCCATATTGTGGTGTTTATATAAAACCCGAACTGTGAATTAATAAAAACCCCATTCTGTAAAAAGTTTGGGGTTTTTTGTTGTAAAATAATAATATTTTATATATGATACCATCATTGAATTAATAAAAGGAATACCCAAGTGAATAACCAAATCAATGATTTGATTAAGATGATTGCTGTTGAGCAACCAATTGAACTTTTCCGAAGCTTCCCAATGCTCATCAATTTCCATAACAATATCAAATTTACTGATGAGTTGCAAGATCAGATTATTGAGTGGTATTTTGATGATGAAAATCAGACGGAAAGCATTCAAGAGTTAATCTATCGTATTCCATTGAATGATTGGAATGTGGATAAGTATAAGCAATTCATGATTCGTGATCTTGCTAGTGGGTGTAATCCCATCACCGTACCAAACATCAGTTCGATTTGTAAACGTGATCATGGTTTAGCTCTCATTGCATTTGAGACAACTAGTCGCATGTTTGTCGATTATAGTGATTTATCTAAAAAGAATCAGAAGAAGTTGATTCGAATCATTGCAGCTAAGATGTCAAATAAAGAATCTTTCCATAATCGTTTTGGTGGTCATTTGAATAACACCCAATTATTTGGTGATATTATTGAATATTTCCATAAGCGAATCGAAACAATCAATTATAAGGCTGTTGTTAATTTACTTTATGTGTTCAGCTTAACTAGCGATAATATTACAAATGATATGTTTGATAAACTAAATGATATTGTTTCTGATAATTTATGGGATTCGGCCGTTATTAAGACTTTAGTTGAATTGAATCATCGTCGAAATATATCAAATTATGTAATCCCAAAACTAGATCAGCTTGAGTTGGTTAATGGTATTATTAAAGAGTATGATATTTCTGATCAGGAGTTCGAATCTTTGAATGATGATAAAAACTACTCGTGGTTTAAAGCGGATAAGCGTTTATTGTCGACTATGCTACACGAAAAAGGATACATTGTTGGATACATCAATCAAAACCAAATAATTGTTTTCAAAAACCTTAAAGCGCGTATAATGTACTTCATGGAACGATACATTCACGCATTTACACAATTTAAACTGATGGAGAACAATTATGCCTAGTATTATTACTCACAGTGGTACTTTCCATCCCGATGAAGTTTTCGCATGCGTGCTATTACACATATTCAAAGATGTTGAGTTGAATATTGTTCGTACTCGAGATCGCGAATTATTGGACTTTTATAAACAAGATCGTAATACGTATGTTATTGATGTTGGTGGCGAGTTTAACCCAGAATACAATAACTTTGACCATCACCAATCAACATTTGATGAACGTGGTGTTGAAGGTGATGTGTTATCGTCTTGCGGTTTAGTATGGCAAGCGATTAAGGATGATTTGGATTACTTATCTCCTTTAGTTAAAGAACGTATTACTCAATTTACCATTAAAATTGATAAATTTGATAATGGCGTTAAGTATTTCTCTGAAGTCGATTTTGTTTGTAAGTGTAACCATTACGGGGATGATGAGAATGCAGCTTTTGATATTGCTGTCGAGCATGCACGCATTTATTTCCTAAACAATTTAAAAATGTGGGGCAATCAAGAACAGTTAATGAAACATGAAGAAGAAGCTGTTCGAAATGCTAAGAATGGTGTTATATTTTCACCACATAAGATGAGCGTTAGCGTTCGTCTGAATGCAACTGATAATATGGTATTGGTTCAACCACGCGGTGATGAAGAGTATACCGTTACTTCATTAAATGCTGGAACTATGAACGACTTTAGCATTCGTTGTCCTGCTCCATTGGATTGGGCTAACTCAGACGATCCATCTGTATTTGATCCATGTATCACATTCTGTCATAAGAATCAATTCTTTACTGTGGTTAAGGGGACTGAGCAAGATGCTATCCGAATTGCAAACAGGATTGTTGAATATGGTCGTATGGTAAAACATATGGAATTAACAGCACGTGATGAAGGATGTTACTGCGCACTATGATTAAAGAATATCACATTAATAACGATTCAGATCCTACATTAGATGGACGTTGGTACGCCCATGTAGGATCAAATGATTTATCATTTCGAATGTTTGATGCTATTGATTGGTGTGGGTATAGTATCTATTACTGTGAAAAAGCTAAGTGTTTCTATCCAAATTCAGAAGTAATGCACTTATTCACAGAAGTAGAGCTGTTAAAAGAATTGATCGCTTTCATCGATAGCGATTTCTTAAAGAACTACCCAAACCGATCTGATATTCGTGGGTATGATGAAGTTAGAATTACATGAGGAGAAATAATGTTTAATGTTAGACTATCTAAGAAATTGGATACGGGCACGGCATCGGTAACGTACTGGGATGAATCATTTTTGTATAATACTGTTGAAGAAGTTACAGTAAAATTAGAAGAATATAAAAAAGTATACGCATCAGAATTAGCTGATACTCCATACATTGAAGAACAAAATGAAATTTTCTTTAACAAGGATATTAATGGTATTAAACAATCATGTTGTGAAACATCGTGTGTATTTGCTGATGTGTTTATTACAGTTATTCGTGTTGGAGTTATTGGTAATCTAATTTATAACCATGGTTGGAATCAAGATTCATTTGAGATTTTCGATCGTCAACCACAATCTGAATTTTATTTAGTCAATAAAGGTACACCAGTCAACGCTGAAGAAGCCGTAAGTGAATGGCATTCAACCATTATTGCATCTGATCAATACATGTGTATGATGTATTTGATTATTCGTGATCTAAAAAAGAAATACGTATTTGATGACTTTACATACAAAGTTGGTTCTAATATTGTTACAGCGCAAAATATTGTTTACTACCAAGATAAACAATTAATTAGCTGTACAATCAATAGTAGCACAAATATTATACATCATGCTTATAATCTTGAATTGTTGGTGGGTAATGACTACTCATACGTATACCAATAATTATTCAACATACGCTAACGATAATGATGTTATGAAACGCATTGTACATGAATTAGCAATAAGTAATAATGTGTCTATTGCGTATATCGATTCCAAGTTAGCTAAAGCTATTCAAAAAGATAAAGGATTTTACTCTGTTGAAGGCGTTTATATTGAAAAGGGTAACTTACTAATACATGAGAAAGATGTAGACCATTTCCATTTAGTATTGCATGAACTATTACACATTCTAAGCGTTCCACAACAGTTTAGACATATAATGGATCAAGATACTCAAGACAGTTATAAGATAATTAAGCATCGATTTAATTATGATGATAAGCAACGCATTTGCACCGAATCTGCTGTATTGGGAGCTCATCACTTAATATGCAAATATTATAATTATAAGTGTTCAATTCAAGGACGATTTTTTACAGGTACTATATATGATTCAGACTCTTTGACTGATGTTAAGCCTGAATGGATAGAACGTGGTAGGTTATTATTAAAATCGATTTTTTGGCTTTAATGTATTGAATATTACCAAAGTATCTAATATAATAACCTAAATTAAGAGGAATGATTAATGTTTAATAATACCCTGTTGGAGTTGATGCTTCACATTAAATCATTAACCAATACAGCTTACCTAGTTGGTGGTTGTGTTAGAGATATTGTAATTGGTAATAAACAACCGAACGATTTTGATATTGTTACTGATTGTGACCTAGATGCTTTAAAGGCGATTCTATCTGATAATGGTTGGTCGATCAAAGAAGCTGGTATGAACTTTTTGGTGTTGATTGCATCTAAGAACAAAGAAATGTTCGAGGTTGCAATCTTTCGTAAAGATGGAACGTATACAGATGGTCGTCGCCCTGATTCAGTTGAAATTGGCGATATACATACCGACTGCGATCGTAGAGATATTACAATCAACGCGTTGTATTTGGATCCATTTACATGGGATATTAAAGATCCAAGCGGTAAGGGATTACGTGATATTCAGGATAAAATCATTCGAATGAATGGTAATCCAAATAAACGGATTGAAGAAGATAAACTTCGCATTATGCGTGTTTATCGATTTAGTAATCAGCTTGGGTTTGAGATTGAAAAGAAAACAGCTAAAGCATGTAGAGTTCACTTTAATGATATGATCAAGCAAGTATCAGGAGAGCGGATTAAGAATGAAGTCGAGAAGATGTGTATCTTCCAAAAGTAATAGAAATCGTGTATGGAGAATGACTGTGAGCAATCACGATAAACAAGAGTGTCGAATCGTTTCGATATCTAAAGATGATGAAGTGTTCACATTATATGTTGATGTATACAGCGTTGGATTCACTTGTGATGAATACGAATATAGCGGTACTATTGAATACGATGACATTACAGTATTTGATCCAAATAAATCAGTAGAGGATGTAGAGCGATGATAAATACAGGCGAAAACAAACTAACACTCCAAGAACTTTATGATCTGTACAAAGATAAAGAGTTTGTGATTGGACATTTAATGCCTCTAGTTTCACCAAAAGTCGTTACAATCAACGATCGTTTAGTTGTGTGGCATAACGGAGCCTGCATTATCAATGGCATGAAAGATGTTAAATTCTTCCACGGCACAGATATCAAACAGGTAATGAAAGATATGGAATTAACCAAAGAGAAGTTAATTGAATTTGATCGTAAACGTCGAAAGGTGTTGTAATATGGAATTTGATGATAGTGTTTTAAATGTATGCCATATCGGTAAAGATGTTTATAAGTTCACATCAGTTGAACAACAGCGAGAAATTATCATTGCGTTAGGTGATAATCAAATGTCAGTTAAACCAGATATTTCTATGGGAATTGTAATTGCTCGAATGGTTGAGGATCAATCGGATTGTTGGTTTGAAGCTCAAGTGATCAGTATCGATAAAATCATTAACTACAACGTGGGGTAATTGTAATTGAATACAGATGACCAGATTAACTTGGTTGTTGAACAGTTTCGGAAGGATAGTAAACAGCTATCCATCCAAGCCGTTAATGAAATACTAAAAAGGTTGAGATTAAAATACGGATTCAATCAAATCGCTATCGTGAACGACTTTGACGGATCTGAGTGCACCGAAAATCAAGTTATGTTTGGTGTTGATCACACAATGTACTGTAAAATTCGATTCTCTATATTAATCAACCAAAATATTACAGAAAGTTATGGTCGAGAGATTACTGACGAAGAGGCTGAGGATGTTTACATTCCAATCGAGATGGTAGCTTCACACAGCTTTGGATTCGATTACTGTTTGATCGCGTTATACAATAAAGACAAAAATGAATTTGATATTCAAATTCACCAATAATAATCAAAAAAAGGAAAAATAATATATGAGTTTTGAAAAATATTTAGCTGAGTGTGATATCGACATTGAAGATTTACCATCTACTGTTGTTGTAGAAGTTGGTGAAGATGATTCTTGTGATATGGCGTATGTCGCTATTAATGGTATTGTTGTTATCGAGTGCGGATTTAATGACTTCTATGAAGGTTGTTACGTACATCCGCCTATTGGTGAATACAACGACTTGGAAGAATTTGTTGAATTGGTAGAGAATCATCTAGGTGATGCAGGTATTGAAGTTGATGTAATTCGAGTTGAATATGACTATGAAGACTGATGAGTTATTCGCAACCACTCGCAAGATGCTTAGCTACGTCGAACAAGATATTAGAGAGATTATAACAAGTCACGTTAAGTTCCAAGCTGAGACATTAAGTGATCTAATCCCATTTGAACGCATTGTCTTTATTGGCTACACACCAACATTCAATGATGGTGAAGAATGTGTCCACATCGATGAGATTGGTTATAAACACTTCACTACATGTAACCATCGCAGTCGAATGATGTATCCAGATTGTTTGGATTTTGGTGGTGTATTCAGTGATGTCTGTGGTGAAGAGTTAGCAACCAAATTCCAAGATGGTTATAGTTATAGTGAATATCTACACACAAATAACTTATCAGATACGATATTTGATCCTAACGATCAACACTTAATTGAAGTTTGGTCTATACTAACTAGATGTATTTCTGAGACTTTACGTATTGGATTGGGCACTAACTATAAGGCTATTGTTGACGTGGATGGTGAAGATGTAACGTGCACTTTATATAATATTGATCCAGATGAGTGGTATAATGAAGCTACTCCATGTATTTGATCCATTTGATTGGAGCAATACTCCTTTAACTGAAATAAAGTATAAGTTAATCACCCCAAATCTATTAAATCGACTAGATCCCAATATTAGATCCATTGTTGAAAAGATGATGGATCAACACGTTGATATTACAAAATACGATCGCA
>SMEO01000307.1_pt1 | contig 12583 bp, 12 predicted proteins | sample 2456251 | NCBI WGS metagenome assembly SMEO01 (sample SAMN10132594, study PRJNA489261) | soil metagenome | isolation source: day1 control-silt loam soil ammended | place: USA | reverse complement strand
AGTGATTCGTTCTTCAAGGTTAAGTTCGTGGTATGTCATGCTGCAGTACCTTACCAAATTGGTTAGGTGTTGCACTCAGAATTAGAGATCGCCCAGTATGGCCGCGCTCTGTGATTAACGCATTTAAATGCCCCAAATGCTCACGGCAAATAAAATGACATTCTGCGCTTTGTTCTTTTAAAGCATCAGCAAGCGTTAAGCAGCGCATAACATGGCCAGTGCCCATTTCAATGGAAGCGTCAACACGAAAAATGATGCGCATACTATTTATTTTCATCACGATCTTCTATTGAAAAATAACCGCCTGTTTTCGAAGCACCACGAAACTCAACTTTATTTTCGTCTCTTAGTGTTTTGAGCCAGCGTTCTAAAGTTTTAATGGGTACATTCAGCGATTGGCTTATCTGTGTTGTTCTGAGGCCAGGTATCTCTGTAATCAGCATAAGAAGCTGATTGGGTCCTGTAGTTACTCCCTCACTTACTCCCTCACTTGCTCCCTCACTTGCTCCCTCACTTACTCCCTCATTCACTTCATAGCTGAGGGTGACCAGATATCCATTACCCATTTCTTCAAAGTCGAGCCTCATGCCTGGGTAGGCAGAGATTTCATCTCGGATACGGATATAGCCACTGCCGTATTTTTCAATTTCACCCGTCAGATAAAAGGCCTCAGCAATAAGCTTGTTGCGGGTTTGCGCCTGATAGGTGTCTGTTGCTAACTTCTCTACGGTGATATCGCCGTATAATCTGCCTGGGTTAAAAAAAGTAATTTTGTTGTCGAAAATCTTAATTTGCGTATCAATTGGGCTAGTGTAATCACGATGCACTATTGCGTTAAGGACGATTTCTCTTAGCGCATTGAGTGGGTACTCAAACACTTCTTTACGCTGAATTTCACCGGTAAATTCAAAAGCCACCTTGATATGAGCAAGGATGTACATCATGGTTTCTTCCACTGCTTCGAACAGCGGCAGCCTGATCATTTTGTCATCTAGAATCATGCTTGGAGTTTTAAATCTACCTAGATGAATGTTGTACACCGTCTGCTCTTTAGCAAAAAGCAATCGAGCCGCATTGGTGGGCTGGTTGTTTTCTTTCAGTAGGTTTAGTTTTTTCAGATCATGAATTGGGTCTTGCGTTACACGATAGCGGCCTTTTTCTTTTAGCCGTGCTAGAAAGCGCTCAATTTTATAAAAATCTAGATCTTCATACCTGAATTCATACGCTTCGTAAGCATCCCAAGACAGCTGTAAAGACTGCAAGTGCATATTTGCAATCTCGGTTAAATTCATTTGATGATTAGAGTTTTCAACCCGCTTAAAATACTTACCTTTGCAGCTGACTGGCTTAACTGGGTATTCATTCACTTTTATATAGAGCAGCTTTTTGCTATCAAAACTCACAGCTTCAATATCAACAATGAGTGATGGCTCGGTCGCATTTTTTATTTGATTAGCATAAGACTGAATGCTTTCTTCTGAGTAATTTATACCGGCAACTGCGCCATTATCAGTTACCCCCACCAGCAGCACCCCACCACCTTTACTATTGGCAAAGGCGGCAACGCTTTCAATGGCCTCACGGCCAAAGCTGGTCTTAAACTCCAGATGACGGCCTTCACCTTGGTTGATGAGTTGCTCAAGTGCTTGTGGGGTCATAGTTTTGAACTTTAGGCTTGCATGGCTTTAAAAAGCCACTCTGCTCTATCCCAATCTTCTGGTGTATCGATATCTTGCACACGATGCCTCGGTAAAATAACTGGCGTTGACTCAGCTCCAAAAATCATTTTTTCAGTAACCCATGCCTCCGCTGTACCCCAGTAAAACTGACCGGCATCATGATAGGCTTCTTCTAAATCTTGCGAGCGCGTATTGAAGTGTTCAGGAGCAAACATTTCAATACCGTCATTGGCAGTAATTTTAATAGCACGCTGAATTGGAAACGCATAGCTGGTTACAGTGAACGCATAAGCTGAATCTGTTTGCTCAAGTAGCTCAAGCCCGCGCTGTATATCACTGGCATCAACAAAGGGCGCTGTCGCATATAAGCAGCAAACCAAGCTCGGAGCTTGCTCGTTCTCAGCCAACCATTCGATGGCTTGCTTGATAACGGGAATTGTACCTGCGTAATCATCTGATAATTCAGCTGGGCGCATAAAAGGTACTTCAGCACCATATTTTTTCGCTACAGAAGCAATTTCTTGGTCATCAGTGGAGACAATCACACGATCAAAGCAGCCACTTTTTAGAGCGGCCTCAATCGACCAAGCAATCATCGGCTTGCCGCAAAATTCTTTAATGTTTTTACGAGGAATGCGTTTGCTACCACCACGAGCGGGGATTATTGCAATTTTCATAAGCTGGCCTCATACAAACTTAATGATTTACCCCATGCTTTACGCCGTACTTCTTTAAAATAGCTTGTTTGCTCAGGCAGACAGTATGAAATTAACCAGCTCAGACAAAATATGGCGGTTGCAGACTCTGAGCGCAACACCTAGTGCTTTTGCTCTTCATTAATATTAGCTGATAATACTACATCGGTTATCACTTCAATTGGACAGCGAAAATCAAAGCGTTTTCGTGGTCGGATATTGAGCTGATAGGCTATCGCATCTAGGTCAGTCTGAGAGTGAGCCGACAAGTCTGTGCCCTTAGGTAAATACTGCCGAATCAAACCGTTGATATTTTCATTGCTGCCGCGCTGCCAAGGGCTGTGCGGGTCACAGAAGTAAATGGCTACGCCTGTTTTTTGAGTGATCTGAGCATGGTGCGTCATTTCCCTTCCTTGGTCATAAGTCATGCTCTTACCCAGTGGTAAATCCATTCGGTTTAAGGCTGTGCTGAAGCCTTCAACTGCTGAGGTCGCAGTAGCATCATTCATCTTAACCAGCATCAGGTAACCACTACTGCGCTCAACGAGCGTGCCTACTGCAGAAGCATTATTTTTCCCTTTAATCAAATCACCCTCCCAGTGCCCTGGAACTAAGCGGTCTTCGACTTCAGGGGGACGTACATGAATGCTGACCATATCGGGGATCTGGTTACGACGATCAACACCACCTGTACGTGGCTTGCGAGTGCTTTTGCCTTGACGCAAACAAATGATCAGCTCTTTACGCAGCTCACCCACAGGCAGCGCGTAGATGGCATTATAAATGGTCTCGCGGCACACGTAACGGTCTTTGTCGTTGGTTGTATTCATGTTGCGTAAATGACCTGCAATTTGCTCGGGAGAAAACTTATCCTGAAGCATTTCGATAACAATCTCAAACAGCTCTTCTCCAGGCACCAGCTTTTTACTGGGCCTACAGACCTATCGTTGAAGGGCTTCGCTTGAGTTTTTTAGCGATGCCTCGTTGACTGATGCCCATGCTCAAACTCACTTGGATCACGGCACGTTCTTCGATAGATAATTCAGTATACTGTTGCATTCCAACACCTTAGCTTATTTATCGGCTAGGTGTTGCACTCAGAATTGGCGGCCAAGGAGCTATAGCATCTCTACGCCGATACTTTTGAAAAAAGTAGAAATTTCTTTTTTCTTATCTGTTTGCGTGAGTTCTAACCCGAATGATATAGCTCGTACATCATCACCTAATAAAACCTTTGCAGTTGCGAGAGCTGTACTAAAACATGAAATAACAACATCCGGTTGTATTTTACAGAGAAAAACTTCTACTGCACCTTCTTGCTCTATAATTCTATATTTTTTATCATAAAAGTCTAGAATATCCCCTGACCTAGGATGCTTACTATAGTAAACTATTTGATACGAGTTGTATTTAAGCCAATCAAGTATCTCCCTCTTAACAAACGCATGATCCTCATCTGTTATTAATCCGTTTTTAATTAACGGCTGACCAATAACAACAGCGGACCGTATTGAATTATTGTTTTGTATTCCTTGTATATAATTTTTAACCCCCGAGATTTCTACAACCTTCTCTGACACATATGGAGTAGATATACCTTTAAAAGTGTAAACTCTATCAACAATCTTATCAGAACCACCAATCAGATCATGCCTTGGAGGGTAATACCTTAGAAAAGGAAAGACTAGATTCGTAGGATGATACTTTCTTCTAAGAAGCTTTAAGCGTTTAGAAAAAGTCAAAGGTATTAGATTGATACTGACTATACCATGCGGAATCAAGCGCACACACACAGTGCTAGAGGGAAACTTTTTTATAAAATAGTTAATAGCGTAATTTGTTTTTGATGTAGACAAGCGTGGAATATGAATATAAATATTCTCAGGATCTGAAGTTAACTTTTTAATTTCAAAGCTTAGTTCTTCCAAGCTTTTACAGACAGCTTTTTTCTCACTAAGAAAGCCTTTTTGTTTTATACGAGCAAACTCAATGGATATTTTAAACACATTAGGCTTAATAAAAAAAGGAGAACTTTTTCCACTGTAAGCTAAAACATTTAAACTTTCAGACTCAAACTGTGTAGCAATTATTTCCGCTGCAAGCGCCTCAAGTTCTGTTTTAACAAAGTACACCGAAACAGAACCCTTCACTTAATTTCCGCCAAAGAAATAAAATTACTATTGATATTGCAATATAATTTACTATGACAACCTATAAAATCTACTTCTGTTTTAATGGCCACTTATAACTCCTACAAAATCGACCGATAAAATAAACTCCTAAAGTATGAATTGATCATTCTAACTATTCATTTTCGGTAGACCTCCACTCAGCAAAAACTCTGCCCATTTAAAATCCAGCTCAGTGTCTATATCAGCTGAGCTAACAGTAGGCATTTTATAGGCATAGATATCTTCTTCTAGAAAAAAGCTACCCGTTTCCAAAAGCTTTTCTGTTTTACAAATATAAATTGCACCATTGAGCCTATAATACCTCCCTAAATCTTGGCTACGTTTATTCAGAACCTGCTTTTTTAAAAAACAAACCATACTCTCATCCGCAGGCAGTGTATTAATCCATTCTGGGCTATGCTCGATTTCCGTTACTGAGATTACTGCTTCAGCATTTTTTTTATTTATTAATTGTATAGCCTCATCAATATGCTTTCTTGTGCGCAATGGGCTTGTAGGCTGTAACAATATGATGTAGTCGTGTTTAGAGGTATTTCGTATTGTGTGCTCAATCGCATCAAAGCTAGTCGATGTATCTTGCGCTAGCTCAGTTGGGCGATCAATGGTCAGTGCTCCATTTTTTCTAGCTACGGCTAAAGTCTCTTCATCATCACTGGTAACGATTACAGTATCTATATATTGACTCTGCAAAGCAGCTTCAATCGTCCAAACGATTAATGGTTTACCAGCAATATTTAAAATGTTTTTCCTAGGCAAGCGTTTGCTGCCACCTCTAGCTGGTATTATTGCTAGGAATGTTTTTTTATTTAACATAGTTATTTATCTGTAAAAAAGACCTCGATATCTTTCTGAGCTTTTTGATAATCCTTCATCTGCCCTATATCTAGCCAATAATCGTAGCAGGTATAGGTTCCAATGCGCTTCCCTTGTTGCCTACTTTTCTCTAATAGACTGGGCATATCAATTCGCTCACCTGCTTTTACACTAGAAACTATTCCTGGGTTTAAGACATAAATACCAGTATTAATTTTATATCTATACGTTGGTTTCTCAACCATATTAGTTATAAGCTGCTCTTCTGTTTCGATCACACCAAAGGGCACTCGGTGTTCGTCTTCTCTGACACACATGGTCGCATCAAACCCGTAAGTTTCATGGTGTTGCAACAGCTGTGCATAATTCAACTTGGTGAGTACATCGCCATTCATCATAACGAGTGGCAAATCTGGTAGGTTTTTAGGCAGCAACCCTAAAGCCCCACCCGTACCTAATGGACTGTCTTCGTGCACATACTCAACACTTACCCCCCACTTACTGCCATCACCAAAATGCTTGTGGATCAACTCTGGCATATAGTGGGTTGAAATGTAAAAGCGATGGAAGCCTTGCTTAATAAACTGATTAAGAAGGTGCTCCAGCATAGGCTTGTCGCCTACACGCAGCATAGGTTTGGGGCAATGGTCGGTTAAAGGTTGTAGCCGTGTACCAAAACCACCAGCCATAATAAAAACAAGGTTGTCACGCTTGATGGGTTGCAATGCTTGGTGCAGTGTTTCTAAACCTGCTAGGTAGCCTGCTTCATCAAGCAAGGGTAAAGCAAGCAATTCATGCTTATCCATAAGCTTTAGGCGTTGTTCTCGTGAGCTTGTTAACTGTGCTGTGGTTGGTTTGGCGTTCATTACCCTTGCAACGGAATCTTGCATTTCACAATTAACTAGCAAACCACGGCGAATATCACCATCTGTAACTGTGCCTAACAGCTTATTTTCTTCATCGCATATCAAGCCAATACGTAAGGCGGCTTGGTCGATTACCCGCATGGCATCACGTATGGTGGCATCAGAGTTAATTACAACACGCTTCCAATCTTTCATTACTTAATTTTCTCTTTGCTTATAACTCGATTTGCCGCTGGAACAACTGTTTGCATGGCTGCTACATCTCTAACTATTGAGGTTCCGGCGCCTATCACAGCTTGCTTACCAATCTTAATGCTTTGAATCACACTTGCACCTGTACCGATATGCACTTGGCTAGCAGTAATTACGCCACCGCTTAGGGTAACGCCTGGGGCGATGTGGTTGTGAGCGCCTATTTTGCAGTCGTGTTCTACGATTGCACCGGTATTAATAATAGTGTTTTTACCGATGCTGGCGTTGGTTTGTACTTGTGCGCCCATCATAATTTGCACGCCTTCGGCTAACTCTAAGAAGTTAGATAAGTTAGCTTTGGGTGATATCACGCTGGCAAAGCGGAAGCCTTTCGCGGAAAAGAATTCAAAAAGTTTCCAACGCAGGTTATTGCCAGGTATAGAGCCTAGCCCATTGACCAATTCAACTTCTTCAGGTGAGTAAGTGCTTAGTAACTGCTCGTCACTGGTAATACGCTTCAAGCCAGCTAAAGGGCTGTTGACTGGAATGGGATCAGGTGCGACCACAGCAATCAGTAGTTGTTTTTGTTCAAGGAGCATTTCTGCTAGTACTGCAGCATGACCACCCGCACCTAACATAACCAGTGGCTTAGCCATGGATTAACTCACCTTCTGTATAGTCTTGTGAGGCTGGCTTACCTAGCAGAGACCAATACTGATAAGGCGATAAACCATCACCTGGCCGCTTGGTGGTTAGGTTTTCTTCTGTAAATATTTCACCTACTTGAATGGCTTTAGCTGCGACAAGGCTTTTGCGGGCGATGGCTTTGTTTTTTATTTCTGAAGGCTGAGGGCTTTTAATGCCGCTGCCTAAAGATAATTCAACATCACGAATGGCTTGCACCATGGCTTTTAGTTCATCGGGTTCAAGCGATGCTTGGTGGTCAGGGCCGGGCAGGGTTTTATCTAGGGTGAAGTGTTTTTCAATAAGACTAGCACCCAAAGCTGTGGCGGCAACAGGGATGGTAATGCCTGCCGTATGGTCTGAATAACCAGCGGTTAAGCCAAAAGCGGTGGCCAGGGTTTGCATGGCGTTTAAATTAACTTCTGCTACGGGCGCTGGGTATTCAGTGGTGCAGTGCAGAAGCGTCACTTTTGCTTTAAGTGCAGCTTGTCCTGCTTCACTGGCATAGGCTTGAGCAAAAGTTTCTTCGCAGGGTGCTGTGCTAAGCGGTTGAGTTAAGCCAAATGCGATAACACTTAAAGCAGCTTCCACCTCTGCCAAGGTAGCCATGCCGGTAGAAACTATTAAATCGCAACCGGTTAGTGCATGTTGCAAAACAAAGGGGGCATTGGTTAATTCACCCGATGGGATTTTAAGCGTTTTAAGCCCTAGGTCTTTGACTAAAAACCCTAGGCTTTCTTGGTCAAAGGCGGTGGATAAAAATTCTATACCCAGCTTTTGGCAATAAGCTACTAACTCATGATGGGTTGCATAGTCCAGCTCCAAACGGCTGAGCATGGCAAACTGCGATTCTGCAACGCCTGTATTACGGGTTTGGTATTCAGCTTGCTGAGCATCTTGGGTGACTAGGTTTTTAGCTTTAAAGGTTTGGAACTTAACGATGTCCACACCGGCAGCATGGGCTGCATCAACCAGCTTAAAAGCTAACTCTTTGCTACCGTTATGGTTTACACCTGCTTCGGCGATGATTTTAACAGCCATTAAGTACTCTCTTGTAAATCATAAAAAGTTTTAACGACCGATAGATCGGCTGTTTTAAGCTGTTTTAGAATAGCTTCGCTTGTTTTACCTTTACCATAAGGATTAACCACTTGGCTTAGGTCGCTTTTAAATGCCTGTTGCAAGGTTTCTATTATAGCTGCTTTGTTTGAGGAGCAAGAAAACACGCTATCCGCAGCTAAACGACCACGCTGGCGTTCACCTAAGTTGACTGTAGGCACTTTAAAAGAAGGCACCTCAATAATACCACTGGATGAATTTCCCACTACCGCTGCGGCATGTTTAACCGCACTTAAATAACGTTGTTGACCTAAAGATGGAATCGCTAAAACTCTTGTTGGTTGTTTTTTTGCATAGGCTTCTAGCAAGGGAATAATTTCTCGCCCACCATCGTCGGCATTAGGGTAGGTCAAGATTATCTGGTGTTGTGGGAACGCATCTAGAGCATTTAGTAGGTTTTCAAAAGATGCTTTGGCTGGTTCACTGGCTAGAGTAACAGGATGATAAGTCACTAAAAAATAGGGCTGTTCTAGCTTGAAGTTTAATGAAGCTGATAATTCAGCTAATGAAAGCAGTTTACTACGCTGCAAATGGTCTAAACCTACCGCACCTACATTAAAAACACGGCTGGGGTGCTCGCCTAATTGAATGACACGGTTACGGTGAATTTCAGTTGAGGTGAAATGCAATAAGCTTAGTTTAGTAATGGCATGACGAATGGCATCATCATAAGCGCCTTCGGTAATCTCGCCACCATGAATATGAGCGATAGGAATGCGTAAAATCATTGCCGCTTGAGCAACAGCCAAGGCTTCAAAGCGGTCACCTAACACAACCAATACATCAGGCTTCATTCGCTCTAAAGCGTCGGCGAAACCTAACACACCTAAACCAATGCTCTTGGCTGTACCAACCGGTGAATCAGAAGATAAAAGCATTTCCACTTTTTCAGTAATGGTGAACCCATCCGCTTCTATCTGCTGATAGGTCATACCAAACTCAGGTGATAGGTGCATGGCTGAAACAAGCAGTTGCAGCTCAATATCTCTATCTTGCTGTAAGTCTTTTAATAACCAATACAACAAACCGTATTCCGCTCGTGTACCTGTAAAAACAGCGATTTTCCTCATACTAGCTCCCCACCGGCGAGCTCGGCAGATTTACCAGTCGAGCTTCAGCCCACTCTGAATTTGTAAGATCGCCACGTAGCGCATCAGCAAACATCGGCAAACGATGCATCAACTGCCAAACGGGCCGTGTCATTATGCCTGCAGCATTGGTTTGCTTTAACAAAGCATTGCGGCTGTCTAAGTCAGGGCATAACACTGCATTTAACCAATAATTAGACTGCGCGTACTCAGGCTCTTTCACAAATTTAAGCTCTGTGCCGGCAAAAAAGTTTGCATACTGCTCTGCAATCTCTCGTTTATTAGCCAGCATGGCTTCAAGTTGCTCCATTTGCGCACAGCCTAAGGCCGCATTAATGTTCGGCATGCGGTAGTTAAAACCTGGCTCATCATGGTAGAACTCATATGGATGCGGTTGTTTAGCTGTAGTGGTCACATGCTTAGCATGCTTGCCATCTTCATCAGCTTTACACAGCAACATACCACCCCCACCGGTAGTGATTACCTTATTACCGTTGAAGCTTAGCGCACCAAAGCGGCCTAAAGTGCCGGTATGCTTACCCTTATAGAAAGAGCCTAAGCTTTCAGCGGCGTCTTCCACTAAAATCAAATTCCACTCTTGGCAAACCTTTAACAACTCATCAAGCTGCACAGGGTGACCAAAGGTGTGCATCGGCATCATTGCTTTAATTGCTGCACCGCTATCTTTATGGCGACATTGTCCATCAGCATCTAACACTGCATTCTCAGCTAACCAAGTAGCAGTTGCTACAGGGCACAGGCCAAAAAAATTCGGTTCAATATCTATAAAAACTGGCTTAGCGCCCATATGATACAGCGCATTACAGGTTGCTACGAAGGTGAGTGCTTGGGTTATGACTAGATCGCCAGCTTTTACCCCTGCCAGATACAAAGCGGTGTGCAACGCAGCAGTGCCATTGACTATGGCTACTGCACGTTTAGTGTCTGTATAGTTTTGAATTTTCTGCTCAAACTCATCAACAAACTTACCCACGCTGGAAACAAAAGTGCTGGTGATGGTTTCGGCTAAATAAGCCTGTTCGTTACCGGCAAAGGTTGGAGCGTGTAATGGAATAAACTCATTGGTTGAATAAATATCCCTAACCAGCTTAATTAATTGCGTTTGCATCTTGCCTCACATTTTCCCATCTAAGTATTTGCCTGTTTCCTTATGACCAAAACCAGGGATCATTTTAAAGAACAGCTCAACAATCGACTCTTTATCCCAAGCCAAATCTTTCTTCATTGCTGAGATCGTTTCCTCGAACTGCTTTAGTAACTCTGCATTAAACTCAGGTTCATTTTTAATCACACCAAGATTGATGAAGCGCTCCATATCAAGGGTTTCGGCATCTGTGAAGAACTCTTCAAAATCTTTTTCACCAGTGGTGTCACTGCTAGTAAATAAGCAAGGCCACTGACTCTGCTCTGGAAGCGTTTTAGCCAGTTCACGCGCCTCATCTTCAGTTGAGCATAAAACCGGCTCAAAACCTTTCTGTTTAAGGTATTTAACTGCAATATCAGCAAAAGATATTAGATGCAGGTTTTCACTAAGCTTAGGAAAGAATATGTCACGGTTTTCACCAAAGATGCATGACATTAAGCACAACTCACCCGACTCTTGTGGTGTGACAAAGTAACGCTTGATGTCATTCGGTGCGACAATCGGCTGGCGTTTTTCTAAACGCTGATTAAAGCCATGCAATAATGAGCCATCAGAAAACGCTACGTTGGCAAAACGCGCAGTAGAAATATTGATACCCAAGCTGCGACGCATTAAGAACATTTCCATAATGCGTTTGGACGCTCCCATCATATTGACTGGGTTAGCAGCTTTATCAGTAGACACGCAGAAGTACTTCTTCACGCCTGCATCAATACATTGCTGCAGTGTTTTATCGGTATTAAAGACGTTCACTTCGATCATACGCATCAACGTATAAGGATCTTTCTCACTGCGCACATGCTTCAAAGCTGAAAGATTGAGTACGTAATCATACTGACCATCGGCTTTAAAAAAAGCATCATACTCAACAGAGCCGATATCTAATGCGAAAGTCTGAAAGTCACCATCAATATAACCGTACGAGCTGCGGATATCACGAACCAACTCAACCATGTTGTTTTCACTGATATCAACAACGTGGAGTTTTTGAGGGTTGCGCTTGAAAATCTCTTTAACGACAGCTTGACCGATAGTACCTGCCCCACCTAATACTAGAAAGCGAGATGCACCAACATTCTTTTTAAGCTCAGCTTCGTATTGCATGATGTCTTGAGTGAATAAAGCCTGAGAGCGGCCGATAAGTGGAAGGTTATTCATTCTGGACCTTTAAAAATTATTTACTTAGAGTTCAGGGTAGTTGCAAACTGCACTCTGTCAGATATTTCCAGCAATCCTTTCTCATATGACTGAGAAAACAGCATCAGTTGCTGCTTATACATAGCATATAAAGTCACTCATAGCTGCTCTTGATTTCGCTGCAAACCAATACGCAGCTCCCAGCGAAACGTAAGAGTATTGTTCATAAAGAACGAGAGCTTGATTGCTCATACTGTTAAAATTCTTGCCGATGGCTAGTCACGCTTCACCTCACAGTTTTCTTGGAACTCTTCACCACCAAAATATCTTCCATAATCAAATACTGCAGATCCGAGCCAAAGAACATATCCAACGCATCTTTGGGTGAGCAGACCATGGCTTCGCCGCGGCGGTTGAGTGAGGTATTGAGCGATACGCCATTGCCGGTGAGTTTTTCCAGCTCCAGCATCAAATCGTACCAACGCGGGTTATATTGGCGCTCTAGGACTTGCGCGCGGGAGGTGCCATCTTCATGCACCACTTCTGGTACACGCTCTTTCCACTCGTCACTGACTTCAAAGGTAAAGGTCATAAAGGGTGATGGGTGATCGATTTTCAGCATCTGTGCTGCCACTGTATCCAACATGGATGGGCAGAAGGGGCGCCAGCGTTCGCGGAATTTAATTTGTGCGTTAATTCGGTCGGCCACATTAGGAATGCTTGGGCAACCAATAATTGAACGGCCACCTAAAGCGCGTGGGCCAAACTCCATACGGCCTTGAAACCAAGCCACAGGATTGCCTTCCACCATAATTTTGGCGATGTGCTCAGGGACGTTATCAATTTTTTGCCATTGTGGCTGGCCTGGGTGTTTGGCGCAGGCGGCGATCACTTCTTCGTTCGTGTACTCAGGGCCGAGATAGACATGCTCCATCTTCTCCACCGGTACGCCT
>SMEO01000421.1_pt1 | contig 12610 bp, 14 predicted proteins | sample 2456251 | NCBI WGS metagenome assembly SMEO01 (sample SAMN10132594, study PRJNA489261) | soil metagenome | isolation source: day1 control-silt loam soil ammended | place: USA | reverse complement strand
GTAACGATTTGGCGTAATGTTTTTTCACGTACATCACCTGCAGCATAGATACCAGGTACTGAAGTTTCCATTTCTGCATTTGTTTTGATGTAGCCTTCTTTGCTTAGAATGCCTAGGCTTTCGAATGGTTTTGTTAGCGGAAGCATTCCGATGTATATGAATACGCCATCAGCTTGCACTTCTTGTTCAGTTCCATCCACAGTAGATACAAGTGTTACACTACCTACTTTACCGTCTTTTTCATGGATTTCTTTTAATGTATTGTTCCAGATAAAGCCGATTTTTTCGTTTGCAAATGCGCGGTCTTGAATAATTTTTTGGGCACGTAGTTTATCGCGACGGTGTACAATCGTAACTTTGTCAGCAAAGCGAGTTAAATACATACCTTCTTCAACTGCAGAGTCTCCCCCACCTACTACGATCAGATTTTTTTGTTTAAAGAATGCGCCATCACATACTGCACAGTAGCTGACACCGCGGCCACCAAGTTCTTTTTCTCCTGGTATACCCATTTTTTTGTATTCTGCACCAGTTGAAATAATAATGGCACGTGTTTTATATTCTTTTGAACCTGCTTTAATTGTTTTATATTCTTCACCATCGATAATTTCAGTGACATCACCATATGCATATTCTGCACCGAATTTTTTCGCATGATCAAACATTTTTGTAGACAATTCAGGTCCTAAAATAGATTCAAAACCTGGATAGTTCTCAACTTCTTCTGTGTTTGCCATTTGTCCACCTGGGATTCCTCTTTCTAGCATAAGAGTAGAAAGGTTTCCACGTGAAGTGTAAACTGCAGCAGTCATACCTGCAGGGCCTGCGCCGATAATGACAACATCATAAATTTTTTCTTCGGACATGTCTGTTCCTCCTAAGTTGTACTTCATACTGCTTTTATCTTAGAGGATTGAAAGCGGTCATGACAAGATATCTGCTTAAAGATTCAGTGAAACTTTTGTTAAAAAACATTACTTATCGAACAGAGGCAAAAATTGTATTAATTCATTCACATATTTTGTAAGCGTTGCTGGAGAGACCTCATAGTACTTGGCGATTTCTTTTTTCGTAATATTTTTCATTCGTGATGATTTATACATATATTCTGTTGCAGCTGCTAATGCATTCGGGTTTTTGAATGCATAGCCACGAGTGCTCGTTCACATAAAACAAACCACATTTGAAAAATGAATGTATCATTTAATTTCAATGGTTTTGAATCATTGTATAAGATTTCAGCAACTTCTAGGCTCCGCAAAAAAGGTTTCAACGTTCCATCATCTTGCTGGAAATCATGGTCCAAAGAATAAGCTAAAAGAAGCTTTTCAATTGCTGTATAATTATCAATTTTTACCCAACTTGGGTGTGCTAGAATTTCTTGTTGATATGCAGTTTTCCCTAACAAATAGATCCCCAATAATCGTTCGCTTCTATATTCGCTTTCAAGTTTTTGAACGATAAAATCACGATTTTGTTCAATTGAATCCAACTCAACCGCTGTTTTGTTTTTCAACCATGGTTCATATCCAGCTTTTTCAGGATCGATTTCGATTAATTTTGCCCAAGTTTCTTTTGCTTTTTTTTCATATCCAGAGAAATATGCAGAGTGAGCTAGCCAAAAATAGTACCCTGTATCCTCTTCTAAACCTGTATTTTCTATACTTCGAAGCCATTTATATGCTTCTTCATAGCATCCAATTAATGCAAGTGTTGCGCCAAGCTTGTACCGTTGATCAAACGAAAATGGATAAAGTTTTACAAGCAATTCTGTTAATTCTTTCAATTCATCCGCATCTTTTTCATAGTAGGCCATGATAGTTAGATTGCAAAGCGCATGTAAATTACCATAGTCTCCTTGAAGGACCTCGTACAATAATGCTCTTGCTTGCTCCGTCTCACCTTTATAAAAATAGGCTAGTGATAAATTATTATAGGCGGCCCAGAAATCATGATGATCTGCTACGATATTTTCTAAAACCTCAATGGCTTCATCAAGCTTTCCTTGTTCCATCAACTTTCTTGCCTTTTCTTGTAAATACACCACTTCACGATTTAACGTGCTACCTGGCATAAAATTTTCTTCTAAAGATGATACAAAATCGATAATATCGATTGCTTCATCTACATATTCTCCCATTTCATCAATACGTAAATATTCTTCTGCAAAGTATTTTGCATCCTCTGTTAAACCTGCTTGTGCAGAACCTTCAGCTAAAAACAGCAAGATTTCAGGCTCATTTGGATCAATTTCATTAGCTTTTCTTAATAATTCTAAAGCATGATCAAGCCGGCCAGCTTCCATCTCAATGATCGCATATTGTAATAAAATTAAAGAATCATCTGGGCTTAGGTCTACTGCTCTACGTAAATACTTGAGCGCTTTTTCAATTTGATCGCGATTTAGGGCTTGAACAGCTTTTTTATAATAAAATTCACCATTTGGAATAAAGGACACAACATTTTTTCGAGTATCTTTTTCACTTTTCATATCCTAAAATTTTCCTCCAAAAAACAATAAGGAACGTTTTAAAACGTTCCTTAAGACTAGTATCCTTTATTATAGCATAGATTAGTGCTTTTCATGACGTTTTTGTAAAACACCTAAAACTTCATATAAATCTAATTTTTGTTCTTGAAGTAAAACTAATAAATGATAAATTAAATCCGCTGCTTCCCATTTAAGTTCTTCTGAATCGCGGTTTTTTGAAGCAATAACAACTTCTGTCGCTTCTTCTCCGACTTTTTTACAAATTTTATCTACGCCTTCTGTAAATAGATAAGTGGTATAAGCACCTTCTGGCATTTCTTCTTCTCTGCCTTTAATGACATTTTTCAATGTTTCTAAAATATCTAGAGAGCCAATTGAAGATTCTTTTTCTTTCATTACTTCTGTGAAGCAAGAAACTGTACCATTGTGGCAAGCTGGGCCTTTCGGTAAAACTTCTACAACTAATGCATCTTGGTCACAATCTGCACGCATTGCCACTACTTTTTGGGTATTGCCACTAGTTTCACCTTTATGCCATAACTCTTGTCTTGAACGGCTGAAGAACCAAGTTTCGCCTGTTTCAATTGTTTTTTCAAGAGATTCCTTATTCATATATGCTACTGTTAAAACTTCTTTTGTTTGTGCATCTTGTACAACGGCTGTAATTAAGCCTTTATCGTCAAATTTAAGATTGTCAATCATCTTACTGCCACTCCTTTTTGTTTTAAGCTTGCTTTAACTTCTGCAACACTTGTCTCTTTATAGTGAAAGATCGAAGCGGCCAGTGCTGCATCTGCATCCACATCTTCTAATACATCATAGAAATCATCTACGTTGCCTGCGCCACCACTTGCAATGATTGGCACATTAACAGCTTGACGGATCGCCTTTGTTAAAGGTAGATCAAATCCACTCTTCTCTCCGTCCTTATCCATACTGGTTACTAGTAATTCACCTGCACCAAGTTCTACAGCTTCCTTCGCCCATGCTACAGCTTCTTTTTCAGTCTTATTTCGACCACCATGTGTGTAGACCATCCATGTACCATCTTCTTCACTCCATTTGGCATCAATGGCAACTACGATACATTGTGCACCAAAATAATCAGAACCTTCTTTGATAAGCTCAGGATTCTGAATAGCGGAGGAGTTAATCGAAACTTTATCTGCACCAGCGCGAAGCATTCGTTTCATATCATCAAGTGTTCTAATTCCTCCACCTACTGTAAAAGGAATAGAAAGTGCAGCTGCTGTTTTACGAACTACATCGACCATCGTCTCTCTGCCCTCGTGTGTTGCGGAGATATCAAGGAAAACTAATTCATCTGCACCTTGTTCGTTATAAAATTTGGCTAATTCAACAGGATCCCCTGCATCTCGTAGTGATACAAATTGAACACCTTTTACAACGCGACCTTCTTTGACATCTAGACATGGAATAATTCGTTTTGTAAGCATTATTCAGCCTCCTTTAATGCCTCTTGAAGTGTAAAACGCCCTGCATATAAAGCTTTCCCAATAATAACGCCACTTACAGATGACGTATTTGCAGCTGTTTTAACTTTTGCAATATCTTCTAATGAACTAATACCACCAGATACGATAATGTCTGCGTTTGTTGCATTAGCTAATCGAACATTCGCCTCAACATTTGGTCCTGCAAGCGTTCCATCAGTTGCAATATCAGTGAAAATAAAATACTTCGCAGAAGCGATAGCAAAATCTTTGCCGACTTCAATAGCAGACTTATTGGATGTTTCAATCCATCCATGTGTTGCAACCATGCCGTCTTTTGCATCTAAGCCAATTACAATTCGTTCAGGTCCAAACTCTTTGATAAAACCTTTTACAAGCTCTGGTTCACGAATCGCTAAACTTCCAATAATAACGCGATTGACACCATTTTCAAGATAATAACGAACGTCTTCTTCTGAACGAATTCCTCCACCGATTTGAACCTTTAATGGTAACTCTTTTGCAACACGGATCACTTCTTTGGCATGTGTTCGTTCTCCATCTTTTGCACCATCTAAGTCAACCATATGTACGTAACTTGCACCTGCATTTGCAAAGCTTTTCGCCATTTCGAATGGAGAGTCTGCATATACCGTTTCTTGTGCATAGTCACCTTTAAATAATCGTACACATTTGCCACCTCTCATATCGATGGCTGGGAAAATTTGAATAGAACTCACTTAAACTCCAACTCCTTTTGCAACACCTGCAAGCCATTGCTGTAATAATGAGACACCACATTCTCCAGATTTTTCAGGGTGGAATTGCATACCTGATACTTTACCTTTTTGTACAATTCCTGGTACTTTCACATCGCCATAATCTGCATAAGCAATTAGGTCCTCTTCATTCATATCTGTTGCGAAATAAGAATGGACGAAATAGACATAGCGATCTTTTGGTAACTGTTCTAACCAAGTTGGTTCTTTTACAAATTGCAAATCATTCCATCCCATATGTGGAACTCTATAGGATTTACCGGATAAATCTTTGCCCGAAAATTGTTTGATTCGTCCTTTGAAAATCCCAAGTCCTTGCCAAATTCCATTTTCTTCGCTCTCTTCAAATAGAAGCTGCATGCCTAAACAAATACCTAAAAGAGGCTTATTTGTAGCGATTGCCTTTTCAAATAAGGAGACAAGGCCTGTATCTTGTAATCTTTTCATCGCATCTTCAAATGCACCAACACCAGGAAGTATAAGTGCATCACATGCTAGTAAACTTTCTTGGTCAGCTGAAATGACTACTTCGCATCCTAAACGTTTAATCGCTTGTTCCACACTAAAAAGATTACCCATTCCATAATCGATTACACCGATTTTCATGTTAACAACCCCTTCGTTGATGGTACTCCTTTAACACGAGGATCAATTTGAATCGCATCATCAATTGCTCTTGCTAATGCTTTGAAAATTGCTTCAATGATATGGTGTGTATTATGACCATATGGAACGATGACATGGACATTCATCCGTGCTTCTAAAGCAAATTTCCACAAAAATTCATGAACAAGTTCGGTATCAAAAGTACCTACTTTTTGTGTTGGAATTTCAGCGCGAAATTCTAAGTGTGGACGATTTGAACAATCGATCACGACTTGTGCAAGTGCATCATCCATCGGGACAAATGCATTACCATAACGTTTTATCCCTTTTTTATCGCCTAGTGCTTCTTTAATCGCTTGGCCAAGTACAATACCTAAATCTTCTGTCGTATGGTGATCGTCAATTTCTGTATCGCCATGTGCTACAATCTTGCCATCGAAAAGACCATGTTTCATGAAAAGGTCAAGCATATGGTCCATGAATGGTACACCCGTTTCAACTGAAGACTTACCTTCACCATCTAAATTGATCTCAACTGCAATTTGGGTCTCGTTTGTTTTACGTTCAATTTTTGAGAAACGTTCCATGCTATTCCTCTCCTTTTTCCCAGCCTCTTGATTCTACTGCTCTTGCGTGGCCTTCTAATCCTTCAAGTCGAGCGAGTCTTGCAATTTTAGGAGCATTTTCTGACCATGTTTTTTCTGTATAGTACACGACACTTGTTTTCTTGATAAAATCGTCTACATTTAAGCCACTTGCAAAACGAGCTGTACTATTTGTAGGTAATACATGGTTTGTACCTGCAAAATAATCTCCAACAGGTTCTGAGCTGTATCTTCCTAAGAAGATGGCACCTGCATTTCTAATCTGTTCACTGACTTTTTCTGCATCTTTTGTGACAATTTCTAAGTGTTCAGGTGCTAATTGATTAATGGCATCTGTTGCTTGTTCGATGGATTCTGCTATATAAATACGACCAAAGTTTTCAACAGATTGACGTGCAATGGATTCACGAGGTAATGATTTCAATTGTTCTTCTACTTGGGCTTGTACTTTTTCTGCAAGAGATTCACTTGTTGTCACTAAAACTGGACATGCCATAGCATCGTGTTCTGCTTGAGAAAGTAAGTCGGCAGCCACTTCATCAGCATAGGCTGTTTCATCTGCAATAATAGCAATTTCACTTGGGCCAGCAATCATATCAATGGCTACCTCGCCAAATACTTCACGTTTTGCTAATGCGACGAAAATATTCCCTGGTCCAGTAATTTTATCAACTGCTTGAATGGTTTCTGTACCATATGCAAGTGCCCCAATTGCTTGAGCTCCACCGATTTTGTAAATTTCTTTAATTCCTAAGATAGATGCTGCAGTGAGTACTGCTGCAGGAAGTTTCCCATCTTTTCCGCAAGGTGTTGCGATGACAATCCGATTTACACCTGCTACTTGAGCTGGAATAACATTCATTAAAACAGAAGAAGGATATGCGGCTGAACCACCTGGTACATACAAACCAACAGAACCAATTGGTAAAATGCGTTGGCCAAGCCATGAACCATTTGCTAACTCTACTTGATAGCCATTTCGTTTTTGTTGTTCATGGTATAAACGGATATTCGCAGCTGCTTCTGTTAAATCTTGAACCAATTGAGGATCTAAGGATGCAACAGCTTCTTTCATTTCATCTTCTGTTACACGGAGATCATCCAGTGCAATACCATCCCATTTTTTACTATAGAATTTAACTGCTTCATCACCTTTTTGACGTACATCGGCTAACACTTGACGTACAGTTTTTAACTGTTCTTCGTTGCCACCTTCTAAAGGTCTTTTCAATGAAATATTTTCTTGTAACTTTTCGATTTTCATAGCAAATCATTCTCTTTCTTTACGCATTTTTTGAGTCGTTTTACTAAATCAAGTATTCGTTCATTTTTCATTCGGTAACTTACTGGATTAGCGATTAATCGAGATGAAACATCTGTGATAAATTCGTATTCAACAAGTCCATTTTCTTTTAAAGTTTGGCCAGTTGATACGATATCTACGATTCGATCTGCAAGGCCAATCATCGGAGCCAATTCAATTGAACCATTTAACCCAATGATTTCAACTTGTTCCCCCTTTTCACGATAGTACTCTGAAGCAACTGTTGGATACTTTGTCGCAATACGGGGTGCGATTTCGTTCAATGTAGTATTTGGCAATCCAGCAGAAGCGATATGACATTTACTAATGTTCAAATCAAGTAGTTCATGTACTTCGCGATGTTGTTCTAATAGTACGTCTTTTCCTGCAATCCCTATATCTGCTACCCCATGTTCAACGTAAGTTGGAACATCCATTGGCTTTGCTAATATAAAGCGAATTTTCTCTTGAGGGATTTCAATCATTAATTTTCGTGACATTTCGACATTTTCAGGTAGCTCAAATCCCGCTTCAATAAGCATTTCATAGGCTTCCTCGAAAATACGACCTTTTGGCATAGCGATTGTTAACTCATTCATGGACTGTTCCTCCTTGTCCAATTCGTACAATTTCAGCAAAATGATTTTTGAAAGCTGCTAAATCTTCTAATCCTTCCATGGATTGCAATGTTGTACGTTTACCTTGTGCACGAAGTTCATTTGCAGTTTTAAGCGCTTCTGCAAGTTGTGGTGCAACAAATAATACAAGCACATCTTCATTTTGCTCTTCTTTTTGAAGAACTACTTCTAATAGATGATCTACTCGAAGTCCAAAACCAATTGCACCAACTTCTATACCGAATTCTTGAAGTAATCCATCGTATCGACCACCATTTCCAAGTGGGAAACCAGAACCTGTTGCAAAAACTTCAAATAGCATACCAGTGTAATAATTCATATGGCTTGCTAATGTGAAGTCAAATGATATATAGGATGTTGCATCTGCAATCTCTAAAATGGATGCTAATTGCTCCATGTAGATGAACGCTTCTTTTTCATATAAGTATTTTGCAATTTCTCGGATGCTCTTCATCTCTGTTGCATCTTCGATAAAGGATAATAGTATTTGCGTATTTTCAGTTGGCAAATGATATGAAGTGATAGCTTCCTCAAATCCTACGATATTTTTGTGTACCAATAAATTATGTAGTTCTTTGAATTGTTCATCATTTTGAACATTTTTCTTAATAATGGCTTTTAATATGCCGGCATTCCCGATTGTGATTTTAAAGTCTTCTACACCTAATGCTTTCAACAAATGAATGGCTGTTAAGATGACTTCTGCATCAGCATAAACGGATGAATCACCAATAATTTCAATCCCCATTTGTTCAAACTCTGCTGGTCGTCCACCTTCTAACTGTTGTGCGCGGAAGACATTTGCAAAATAAGAAAGCCTTAGTGGAATTTTCTCTTTTAATAATTTAGATGTAGCAACTCGAGCAATCGGAGTTGTCATATCTGGTCGAGTACTAATGTATTTCCTTGACTATCGACAAGTTTAAAAAGTGATGAATCTACGATAGCTGATGCTTTACCAACTGTATCGTAATACTCTAAAGTTGGCGTTTGGATAAAATCAAATCCTCTTAAGCGAAGAAATTCACGACCTGTTTGTCGAATCACTTCTTTTTTTTCAAATGTTTTTGGAAATGTATCGCGCATTCCAAGCGGTTTTTCAAACTTTTGAATTGGTGACATTTTTACACTTCCTAATCTTTATACTTTAGTATGCTAGAGTGTTAGAGTGATGATGTATGAAAGTATTTTATAATAAGAATGAACCAAAGTCAAGTAGGTTAGCAGATAAGTCTATTTGTTATGACTTTTTCGAATTAACTGATTCTTTTTGTGCTAATTCTTCCTTTGTATAAATTATTTTCATTGGGTTACCACCAGCAAAAGCGCCAGGAGGTACATCTTTGTTGACTAAGGTCATAGCAGAAACAATGGCATCATCCCCAATAACAACCCCTGGTAAAATCGTCGAGTTTGCCCCAATCATCACGCGATCACCAATTACTACATCTCCAAGGCGATATTCATCGACTAAGTATTCATGTGCAAGGATCGTTGTATTGAAGCCGATAATTGTATCACTCCCCACTTTGATCCGTTCTGGAAACATCGTATCTGGGGTTACTTTTAGAGCAAATGATGTTTTTTCTCCCACTTCCATCTTTAAGAAGGTACGATAAAGCCAATTCTTTACTGAAAGAAAAGGCATATATCGAGCCGTTTCAATAATGATAAAGCATTTAACCACTTTCCAAAACGAAACTGTTTTATAGATTTGCCAAAGAGAAGTTGAACCTGTAACTGGATATCTTTCGGTTCTACGCAATGACGGTATCCTCAACAATTGAAAGTAAATCTGTCATATGGTGTAACATATAATCTGGTTTAAATTGCATTAAAAATTCTTCTCCTTTCAGAGACCATGCAACAGCAGCTGTTTTAACACCTGCATTTTTCCCACCTAAAATATCATGCGAATTATCACCAATCATCAGTACTTCATCTTTTTCTAAATGCAACTTGTTTAATGCTAAAAGAACCGGTTCGGGATCTGGTTTTACCTTCTTCACATCATCCATACTCACAATTACTTCAAACAAATCTTCAATATCCAAAAGACGAAGACCTTTTGTTAAAGAATCTATTCTTTTTGTAGAAACAATAGCTAAGCGAATTCCTAATTGTCGCAATGCTTGTAATGTTGATTTTACACCTTCGAATTCTTTCGCAAGTTCATCATGATGTTCCGTGTTCCATAGGCGATATTGTTGAATCCATTCTTCTGCTTTATTCGCGTCAATGGTAGAAAATGATTCATTTAGTGATGGTCCTATAAAAGGAATCATGTCTTCTTTTGTAAATTTCCCGGGAAATTCCGGATCTAGTACATGTAAGAATGATTGAATAATGAGTTCGTTTGTGTCTAATAATGTCCCGTCGAAGTCGAAAAGTAGCCCTTTAATTTTTTTATTTGTCATGTTGAATCACTCCTAGACTTAACTATTGATGTATTTCCCTGATAGTAAAGGAATCGCCGTATTACTATGAAGACTTTCATCCCTATTTGAATAAGGAAACGTCTTTAGCCATAGCAATATCGGCGTTTGTTAAAATATTTCATTTTTTTGAATCAATTTAATCTTTTATTTAATTAGAGTAATTGCTTCATCTTACATAATGTCACCGATTTTAACCAAATCTATTCAACACTAATTTTCCTACTGATCTTTGTAATGAACAGGTGGTTTGATTGTTATACGGCGATAGATGATTAATACCACACCTACAATCAAAGCAACTAATGACACAATTTGGGCCATTCGTAAATTTCCAATCAATAAACTATCTGTTCGCATACCTTCGACAAAGAAACGGCCAAATGAATACCATATTACATATGTTAGGAACATTTCTCCACGTCGCAAGTTTGCTTTGCGGAGTAATAGTAAAATGATTAAACCAACTAAATTCCATAAAGATTCATATAAAAATGTTGGATGATGATAAAAACCATTCACATTCATTTGATCAATTAACCAATTTGGTAGATGCAGTCCTTCTAAAAAGGAGCGATCTACTACACCGCCATATGCTTCTTGGTTCATGAAGTTTCCCCAACGCCCTACAATTTGACCAATAATGATAGAAGGAGCAAGTACGTCTGCTAATTTCCAGAAACTAAGTCCTCGCTTCTTACAAAAGATAATCGCTGTTATTACTGCGCCGATTAAAGCACCATGAATGGCAATGCCACCATGCCAGATTTGAATAATTTCACTAGGATTTGCTGCATAATATGGCCATTCAAATGTTACATAATAAATGCGTGCACAAATAATAGCAATTGGCACAGCCCAAATTAGAAAATCGGTTAATACATCTTCACTAAATCCTCGTTTTACCATTTCTCGTTGTCCTACAAAGTAGGCAATTACGATCCCGCATGCAATGATTATTCCATACCAACGTACTGATATTGGTCCAAGATCAAACGCAACAGGATTTATAGCCATTAAAATTGAATCCATCTTTTATCTGTTACTCCTTTCGCCCATACGACAAACCATCCAATTAGTATTCATCATTTGCTTCAATAACACTGTCTAATCTACGCGAAAACTCTTCTGCTGCATTAATGCCTAAGCCTTTTAAGCGATGATTCATTGCTGCGACTTCAATAATAACAGATAGATTTCGACCAGGTCGTACTGGAATTGTTAGCTTCGGTAACTCTGTGTCTATAATTTTCATCGTTTCTGTTTCTAAACCTAAACGATCGTATGTTTTATCAGGATCCCAAGTCTCTAAATCAATCACAAGTGAAATACGTTTATGTTTTCGCACTGCACTCGCACCAAATAATGTCATAATATCGATAATACCGATACCTCGTATTTCAAGCAGATGATTGATTAGTGGTGGAGCTTTGCCTACAAGGGTAGTCTCACCTTCTTGACGAATTTCAACGCAATCGTCAGCTACTAATCGATGTCCTTTTTTAACAAGCTCCAATGCGGTTTCACTTTTCCCTACACCGCTTTTACCTGTAATTAAAACACCAATCCCATAAATATCGACCAACACACCGTGTACAGCTGTTGTAGGTGCTAAACGACTTTCTAAATAATTCGTCAATAAACTCGAAAAACGTGTAGTTGCTAATTTTGTCGTTAATACCGGTACATGATGTTCTTCAGAAGCTACGATCAAGGCTTCTGGAACCTCCATATCATGTGAGATAATTATTGCTGGTGTATCTTGAGAACATAACTTATTCATTCGATCGAATTGAACGTCTCGGGACAACATGTCAAAAAATGATAGTTCTGTTTTCCCTAAAAGTTGTACGCGTTTTGCAGGATAATGGGTAAAATAACCCGCCATTTCAAGCCCAGGACGTGAAATATCGCTCGTTAAAATATGTCGACCGATTCCTTCCTCACCACTTATAAGCTTCAGATTCAATACTTCCATAATATCTTTTGTACTAACCTGATCCAAAGCCATCACTCCACCTTCCAAATAACCATAAGATACCAACATTCTATCATAAAGTTATAAGTGGAACACGCAACTTGTAGTACTGGAGTGAAAAGATTTATATACGCAAATTATATATGTATAGTTTTTTATAATATTTTCACTTATGTAAGAATAAAATCTTAACTTCCGGAGCCTTCCGGAGCCAAATAAAAAACTAGCTTTCCCCTCAATGAAAGCTAGTTAGAAAAATCTTATTTTTTTTCGGAAAGCCATTTTGCTACTGCGTCTAATTCTGCACCAGATACTAACCCA
>SMEO01000689.1_pt1 | contig 12754 bp, 10 predicted proteins | sample 2456251 | NCBI WGS metagenome assembly SMEO01 (sample SAMN10132594, study PRJNA489261) | soil metagenome | isolation source: day1 control-silt loam soil ammended | place: USA | reverse complement strand
GAAATAACCTAAATGCAGAAGAAAATATTAGCAAGATACTACAATTATGCAGGAAAAAGGGGTGGTTAGTAATACACATACAACACACTTCCGATAATCCTAATTCAGTATTTCATCCGATGAATGAGGGCTTTGCTATTAAAGAAATAGTGGAACCTATTGATGATGAAGTAATTATCACAAAGAAAGTAAATAGTAGTTTTATTGGTACTAATTTAGAAGAGTATTTAAAAGATAATGATATATCAACAGTTGTAATCACTGGTTTAACTACACCTCATTGTGTATCAACAACTACAAGAATGAGTGGTAATTTAGGTTTCAATACATACCTGATTTCAGACGCTACAGCAGCCTTTGGTTTGAAGGACCAAAATGATAGATATTATGATGCAGAAACTATACACAATATATCGCTAGCTACATTGCATGATGAATTTGCCACAATACTTACAACAGAGCAACTAATAAAAGATTTTATTAAGTAAGCTTATTCAACTAAACTATCTAATCTGTTAGCGTGTTTTGATTAATCTTTTCTCAAAACACGCTCTTACCTTTTGTTTATTTATTAGTATCAATTTGATCAAACATTATTCCAAAGCTACATATATGCAGTTAAACGATGAAAAACTATCAATAAATCAATACATTCTGTTAAAATGAGCATAAACCTCATATTAAATAGAACTGGAATGGTGAACAAACTTTGAAAACTTTTAAAAAAGTCTATATAGAAATTATAAGTGTATGCAATCTTGCTTGTAGCTTTTGTCCTCCAACGAGTCGAAAGGCGAATATGATCAAACTAGATGCATTCAATAACATACTTGATCAGATTAAACCTCATACGAAATATATTTATCTTCATGTCAAGGGGGAGCCTCTTCTCCATCCTAGAATCGATGAATTGCTGGATGCCAGCCATGCCAAGGGATTTAAGGTGAATATAACAACAAATGGGACACTTATCAATAAGAATAGGGAAAAACTATTAGGGAAACCTGCGTTGCGCCAAATGAATTTCTCGCTTCATAGTTTTGATGGACATGAGGGGTCTACTAATCGTGAAAAGTACTTGTCTGATATACTTTCGTTTGCCCGTGAAGCGGCTGAACATAATGTGCTTATATCGTTTCGGTTATGGAATTTAAATAAAGATGATGCAACGGATGAAGAAAAGAGAAGGAACCGAGAAACGTTAGAAGTCTTGGAGAAGGAATTTAATTTAGATTATAAGATTGAAGAAAAAGTAATACCAGGTAGCGGTGTTAAAATCGCGAATCGAATCTATCTTAACCAGGACTATGAATTCCAATGGCCTAGTTTACAGGCACCAGAGGATGATGGTAAAGGATTTTGCCATGCGCTTCGCAGTCAAGCAGCCATTCTTGTAGACGGAACAGTTGTCCCATGCTGTCTAGATGGAGAAGGTGTGATTAATTTGGGCAATATCAATAGCACGCCATTCTCTGACATAGTAGAGGGAGAAAGAGCGAATAATCTCTACGATGGGTTCTCTAGAAGAGAGGCTGTTGAAGAAATGTGTAGGAAGTGCGGTTATAGAAAGAAATTTGGCTGAAGGAGAAATTTCAATGGCAAAGACTATTTTTACAAATGGTAACATCTATACATTAGACTTAAATCAACCAATTGTTGAAACAGTCGTTGTAGAAAATGGGAAAATTGTAGATATCGGTTCTCATCATGAAATGATGCTCCAATGGGGTAGACAGGGCTCTGAAATGATAGATTTACAAGGGAACATGGTAACTCCTGGTATGATTGATAGCCATCTTCATCTTTCAGGTGTAGCGTTCAATCTATTAGAGTTAGATTTAATTGGTGTTACCTCAAAAGACGAAATGCTTAATAAAATAAAAGAAAAAGCTCAAACAATTCCCGAAGGCCAGTGGGTAGTTGGACTTGGCTGGGACGAAAACTTATTTACGGATGGTAGTACGATTCCGACCATACAAGAACTAGATTATGTGGCACCTAATCGCCCCATCTTTTTAAAAAGAATTTGTCATCACGCATTTTTAGTAAATAGTAAGGCACTTGATGTATGTCAATATCATCCGTCGATGGAAGTTCCAAGAGGAGGAAAAATTGTTCTGGACCCAGCTACGAACAAGCCAAATGGCTTAATCCTTGAATCTGCATCAAAGCTTATTATGGATCATATACCAGAGAAATCTTATGATGAATTGAAACAAGGGCTTGCGCAAGCGATGCAACTTGCAGTAAAAAGTGGTTTAACAAGTGCTCATACGAATGATCCGGCCTATTTGGGAGGCTTAGATCAAACCTATAAATTGTATAATGAAATCATTAATTTTGAAGGTAAAGGATTGAGATGCAATCTTCTAATTGATTATCCCTATTTGAAAGATGTAAAAGCTAGAGGCATGCATTTTGGATATGGTAATGAGAGATTACAAATTGGAGCCAGCTCCAGGACAATTTGGAGAGGCGATGCATGATCAAGCAACCCTTTTTGAAATGTTTAAAGATGTGAGAGAGTATGGGATGCCGATTGCGATTCATACCATTGGCGATCAAGCGTTAGAAAATGTTTTAGATGTACTTGATCAGCTGCCACATGGAAAATATCGTGACCGGATCATCCATGTAGCTCTTGCTCGGGAAGAATTAATCAAGCGTTTAGCTAACCCAAGTCGTATTGCAGATATTCAACCAAGATTTGTCGTGAGTGATTATCCATGGATTATTGACAGACTTGGTGAAGAAAGAGAAAAAAGTCTGTATGTTTGGAAAGACATGCTTAAAGCTGGCGTGATCTGTGCAGGCGGATCTGATTCTCCTATAGAACCTTTTGATCCATTATTAGGAATTCATGCATCAGTGACAAGGAGATTACCTTCACAATCTCATGCAGGCTGGAATGAAAAACAAAAACTATCTATGCTAGAAGCCGTTCGATTATTTACGATTGGTGGTGCTTTTGCTACAAATGAGGAGCATTTGAAGGGCACATTAACTCGGGGAAAACTTGCTGACATGACGGTATTTTCGAAAAATTTATTTGCTATGGAGCACCCAGACGAATTGTTAAGCACTAAAGTTGATATGACGATTATTGATGGGGAAGTACAGGCAGTGTAGACAATATAATAGATGATTGTATTTAAGTTCACAACGGACAGTTCCTAACTGTCCGTTGTATTTTTTTCTATTAAGAGATTCAATACTTGTCATTTGGGAATATTCGACAAATGTAAACTTGGGTAAAACGATGAAAGGAAAGCAATGTGTAAAAGAAATTTTTTTGTTGATACTAAATGATAAGGGGATTGATGGGAAAATAGGAAGTGATTATATTGTATCAATCATGGAAGTCCTAATGAACCAGAATGAAAGAGTGTCTCAATCACCTTTTTAAAATATGTATATGAAGCAGTTACTACAAAGTTGAAATCTAATAATGTGGATATAAAAAAGGGGGGATTTATTGATGAAGAAAAAGTTTAAATTTACTTTAGCCTATCAAATTCTGGTTGGCTTAGTCCTCGGGATTATTGTTGGAGCAGTTTACTATGGGAATCCAGCGGTGGACACTTATTTACAACCTATTGGTACGATCTTTATTAACATGATTAAAATGATAGTAATACCTATTATTGTTTCAACTCTCATTATAGGTGTGGCGGGAACTGGAGATATAAAACAATTGGGTAAACTTGGAGGCAAAACACTCATCTATTTTGAAATTGTTACATCGATTGCTATTATCGTAGGTTTACTAGTGGCAAACATTTTCCAACCCGGTGTTGGTGTGGACATGTCGACTCTTTCTAAAGGTAATATCAATCAATATGTTCAAACGACTGAGGAAGTACAACATCATGGTCCTATGGATATTTTCGTAAGTATCGTTCCGAGTAATATTGTTCAATCCATGGTAGATGGTAATATACTTGCCATTATCTTTTTTTCTGTTTTATTCGGTTTAGGGGTTGCAGCGATTGGAGAAAAGGGAAAACCAGTGCTTTCATTCTTCGAAGGTACAGCAGATGTGATGTTCTGGGTTACAAATCTCATTATGAAGTTTGCCCCATTCGGTGTCTTTGCCTTAATTAGTGTAACCGTTTCAAAATTTGGTTTGGAATCATTACTCCCACTTGGCAAATTGATGATACTCGTCTATGCAACGATGGCCTTCTTTATAATTGTCGTGCTTGGCGGTATTGCAAAGCTGGTTGGCATCAATATCTTTCATCTTATCAAAGTATTAAAGGATGAACTGCTTTTAGCCTATTCGACTTCTAGTTCAGAAACAGTTTTACCAAAAGTGATACAGAAAATGGTGAAGTTCGGATGTCCCAGAGATATAGTCTCGTTTGTCGTTCCTACGGGTTATTCCTTTAACTTAGATGGCTCGACATTGTATCAAGCTATTGCAGCGCTTTTTATTGCTCAATTGTATGGCATTGATTTAAGTATTACACACCAGATCACATTAGTTTTGGTATTGATGGTTACATCCAAAGGAATTGCCGGTGTACCAGGAGTATCTTTTGTTGTTTTACTTGCTACTTTAGGAACGGTAGGCATTCCACCGGAAGGACTTGTGTTTATCGCTGGAGTTGATAGACTTCTTGATATGGCGCGTACTGTCGTAAATGTAGTAGGTAATGCACTGGCAACAGTTGTGATGTCAAAGTGGGAAGGTCGATTCCGCACTGAAAAAGAAGCGGAAGAACACTCTTCCGTTGAAGCATTAGAACAAAATCAGCTTTGGAACAAATAATCATGATACACACAAAATTGGTCGTCCAATTGAAGAACAGTTTTTCTATTCCCCCTACAGAATTTATACAGGCTGTAAGCAAATTTTGTAAACAGCATGGTATACTTTTTGTAGCAGATGAAATCTAAACTGGATTTGGGCGTACAGGATAATTATTTGCCTTTGATGTGATTCCAGATTTAATGACAATTTCTAAGTCGTTGGCTGCTGGTTACCATTAAGCGGTCTGGTAGGTAAAACGGGAATTTTAAATATTGCAGGCAGATGAAGAATTGGTGAAGGGCTTGTCTATACTTGAAAAAGCTGTTCAATCATTCTAGCATATAGATAGTACTTGGAATAGAAATGCATAAAGGGGTGTGTCAGCAAATGGTAGATTTATTAAAAGTAAAAAATCCAGCGACTGGTCAAGTCATCAAAGAAATACAAGTAAATACGACAGAAGAAATTCAACAAGCCTTAAAAAATGGACATGAAAGTTTTAAAACCTGGTCAAAAGTGAATGCTCATGAAAGATCGAGACTATTAAATAATTGGTCCCAAAAAATTCAAGAACATAAAAATGAAATAGCAGAATTGATGACATTAGAGAATGGTAAACCCTTGAAAGAGTCCTTCGGTGAAGTTGATTATGCAACGAGTTATATTGATTGGTATGCGGAGGAAGCAAAACGAATCTATGGACGCACGGTGCCCGCAACTAGCGATTCTAAAAGAATTATTGTTAGTAAACAACCAATAGGTTTAGTGGCAGCCATTACTCCATGGAATTTTCCTGCGGCAATGATGACTAGAAAAGCAGCACCTGCTCTAGCAGCTGGATGTACATTTATTGTTAAACCTGCAGAAGAAACACCTTTAACGACGATGAAATTAGTGGAACTTGCTCACGAGGTAGGCATTCCTACTGATGTGATTCAATATGTGAATGGCTATGGTAAAGAGGTCGGTGAAGAATTTACAAGTAGCGAGTATGTGCGCAAAATTACTTTTACAGGTTCTACGCCTGTAGGTAAGCTTTTAATGAAAAACAGCGCGGATACGGTAAAACATGTTACGATGGAATTAGGTGGGCACGCTCCACTTATTGTGGCAGAGGATGCTGATCTTGATTTTGCTGTCAATCAAACGGTTATCACAAAGTTTAGAAATGCGGGGCAGACATGTGTTTGTGCGAATCGAATAATTGTCCATGAAAATATTGTCGAAGCTTTCTCTGCAAAATTAGCAGAAGAAGTTAAAAAATTAAAAGTGGGTAATGGGTTTGATCAAGACACGCAAATAGGCCCAATTATTAATGAAAAAGGGTACGACAAAATTGTATCACAAATTCAAGATGCCTTAGAAAAAGGTGCTGAAGTATTGGTTGGAAATCAATACAATGCGGATAAAGAACAAGGTTATTTCTTTGTTTATCCGACTGTATTAAAAAATGTGCAATCTAATATGAAGATTTCACATGAAGAAACGTTTGGTCCTGTAGCTCCGATTATTACTTATAAGACGAAAGAAGAAGCTGTAGAAATAGCAAATAGTACGCCTTACGGACTTGCAGCATATTTCTTTACTAATGACTATAAAACGGGAATGTACTTTCATGATCATTTAGATTTTGGTATTATCGGTTGGAATGACGGTGCTCCGTCGGGCGCCCATATCCCATTCGGAGGAATGAAGGAAAGTGGAATTGGACGTGAAGGCGGTTTAGAAGGTATTGAGCCTTATTTAGAAACAAAATATTTGTCCATTGGGAATCTTTAAAAATAATATAGTACAGATCAAAAGCTATCTCGTAAGTGAATGAAACTCACTTATGGGATAGCTTTTTTAGTGAGGTCAAGGGACAGTCGTGATATTTGATAGTGCAGAATATGTCGATGGATAAGTATTGATAAAATTTTACAATTATTTATATAATTAAATAGTAAATGAAACTAAAGTCCTAAATAATTTACACGTAATAGAAAAATATTTAAAAAATGTTTGATTGAAAAATAATATAGAATGAAAGATAGAGAAAGAGGTAACAAAAATGGAAGTGTTTGTTGCAAGACAACCAATTTTTAACGCGAAAGAGGATATTATTTCCTATGAATTACTATATAGAAATAATAATATAGGAATAAATGAACTTTCTAATGGAAAACCTTGTTTTATTAATTTTACTGAAAATCTGCTCCAACTCAGGCTTCCTACCTATTTCCAACCTAATGATATTGTAGTTGAAATATTAGAAAATGTAATTCCTAATTCGCAAATCATTGACATTTGTAAAGAATTAAAGGATCTTGGTTATAAAATCGCCTTAGATGATTTTATTTATAATGATGAAAACCCTCACTTTTATAAGTATATTCAGTATGCGGATATTATAAAGGTTGATATGCTTCAAACCCCTCCTGCGACCCTAAAAAAAATAGAAGCAATGGCCCGAGTGTTAAATATTAAACTTTTAGCGGAAAAAGTTGAAACAAGAGCTGAATATGAGGTGTTGAAGCAGAAAGGATATGACTTCTTTCAAGGTTATTTTTTTTCAAAGCCTGTCATTGTGTCGGCTCATGATATTCCAACCTATTTTCATTCCTATATTGATATTATTAAGAATTTGTCTTTGACCGAACCCAATATAGACATTATTGCTTCATTAATCGAAAGGGATCTATCATTATCCTATAAACTATTAAAATTGATTAATTCTCCTGCGTTTCGTCCCAGCAAAAAAATTAATTCAATTAAACAAGCTATTGTATTGTTAGGATTAATTGAACTACAAAAATGGGTGTATGTTCTTTCAGTAAGGGATACAATTATTGGAAAAAGTGAAATGTCTGATGAGGTTATGCACACTAGTTTAACTAGAGCAAAAATGTGTGAATCTATAGTACAGTTATGGGGTCAATCATCATCATCAGCTGGTTATTTCATGACTGGTATGTTTTCATTAATGGACGCCATTACGGGAGCTCCTATGGAACAATTATTAAAGGAATTGCCAATTAGTGATGAAATTTGTCAGGCTTTAATGGGTAATGAGAACCAATATCAAAAAGTGCTAAACTTAGTAGTTGCAGTTGAACAAGGACGATGGTCAACCGTTACTGAAAAATGCCAACTGTATCAGATTGACGAAAAAGAATTATTTACAATTTATCGAGATTCACTTAGTTGGGCAAATGGGTTAATTATTTCAGAAAAAAGATGAATTGAATGATACAAAGTTAAATTAAATATCATTTTTTAGATGGCGCTGGCCCACAGTTTGAGAAAGAATAGTCTCTCACAAACTGTGGGCCAAATTTTTTGACACAAGCTATACATACTTAGAATGAATATGGCGTTGCGTTTTCCCAAAAAATGTAGCAATAATAAAATTAAATAACAATGTAAAATAGGGAGTGGAGATTTATGGGGAAAGTTATGCTTGATCGTGTGAAGAATACGAGGACGATGCTACGAAAGAATATCATTGAAACGATTTTATCTGAGTTTGATGAGCAGTGTATGCTGCTTAATCACGAAAATAGAAGAGAGAAATATCATACGATGATGGAAAGTCCATTTCGTTTCTTTCGGGGGAGTGCCTATTTATTTTACTACGATGTTACGAAAATTCCATTCTCTTTTCATACACCAGAAGATAAGCCGACCTGGATCCAAGGTGATTTACATATGGAGAATTTTGGTGCATTTCAGAACGAACATGGTGAAATTGTCTATGATGTAAATGATTTTGATGAAGGCTATATAGGATCATATTTATATGATATTTTACGAATGTCAGTTAGTATTGCTTTGTTTTGTGAGGCGCAATCAATAAATGAAGAAGAACAAAAGAAGAGAATCGTTCATTATCTTGAATCTTATTATCAGCAGTTGAAACGCTTTAATAAGAAAAAAGATGATCCTTTTACATTAAAGTTTACAAAGGAGAATACAAAGGGTCCTGTTCGGAAGGTATTAAAAAAGCTAGTCAAACGACAATCTGATCATCTGCTAAAGGATATAACATATATCAATGAGGAACAAAAGCGTGTTTTTGCTTGGTCTGATGAAATTCAACCAGTGAGTGATGAAGAGCGTGCAACTTTTGAATCCATATCTGATGCTTACTTTGAGTCTTTGGATGCTGAAAATAAGCAGGATCGCTCCTATTATTTAATTAAAGATATTGCTCGTAAACACGGAACTGGAACCGCCTCTATTGGATTAGATAGATATTATATTTTAATTGAAGGTGGAAAGGAATCGCATGGAATTGATGATTTAGTGTTAGAAGTAAAAGAAGTGCGTACACCAATTCCTGCTTATTTTTTACCTTATCAGGAACAGTTTTGGGAGAAATATGAACATCAAGGAGAACGAGTGGTTGCCACTCAAAAAGCGATGCATCATCTTGAAGATCCACATTTAGGTTTTCTCACAATAGATGACCGTCAGTTCTATGTTCGGGAACGATCTCCTTATAAAAAGAAAATAAAAGCAAGTCAGCTACAAACTATAGAAGATATGGATGTTACACTTGAAATAATGGGAAGGATTACGGCTAAAATTCATGCTCGTGCTGATGTAGATTTCGAGGTTGATTTATTCTCACATCATAGTGAGGAAGAAATCTTAAAAGCAATTGGTAATGCATTTCCTACCTTCTGCAACCAGATTGTTTTCGCTTCCATTGCCTTTAAGGAACAGGCTAAAAGGGATTATGAATTGTTTTGTCAGTTAGTGATGGAAAAATTTGGAAAAATAGAATAATAAATTAGTGGGGGATTTATCCTCCGCTACATGCCTGCTTTGGTTTTTAAATAATAGTAGAGAAAGAAAGTGAGAAGCGATGAATCGACCAAAAATCAAATGGGGAAAAATTGATTTAATGAGTTTGATTATTATCTTGATTCCGATTACTTTGACGCTATATCTATATAATAGATTACCTAATCAACTAGCGGTTCATTTTGGCACAAATGGAGAAGCGAATGGCTATCAAGGGAAATTCTCTTTTTTACTAACAAGCGTTCTTTTCTTAATTGGCATTCCTTTATTATTAAAAATCACTCGCTATATTGATCCAAAAAGGAAAAATTATGATAAATTTGAAACCACTTTTGATATGTTTCGCCTGATCTTCACTGCTTTTTTAAGTGTGATGTACATAAGTATGATTTACATTAATCTAGGTTATTCAGTCAATATTCAAATGATTGTCCTTATTGGAATTGGCTTGTTATTTATGTATCTTGGAAAAACTATGTCTCGCATTCACTTTAATTATACAATGGGAATTCGTACACCTTGGACTCTAGCAAGTGAAGATGTGTGGCAGCGAACGCATCGTTTTGCCGGACCATTATGGTTCATCGGTGGAATTGTTATCCTGATTCTAGCTTTTCTACCAGGAAGTCTTGCCTTTATTATCTTGCTTATAATAGTGGCGATTATTGCTATCGTACCCATTCTTTATTCCTATTTTATTTATAAAAAGGATTAATGACTGGGGGTCCGTTACTTCTAAATCGCCTTAATTACTATTCTCAAACATCTGCTGTACTACTTGTTCAAGCCTTTGGAGTTCTTTTTTTTCAAAGGCTGATTGTCCTGCTTTTAAAGAGAGCAAAACACTTTCAATTAGATACTTGCGAGGATTCTTTGAGTTTAATAATTCATCTTGAATAAAGTCCAATAAATCAATATATTTTGTAAAATCCTGGTCTTCATCATGAGATAAGGATTTTTTTAATGCTAGCACGATTTGATAAAGCTTTTTTTGGAGAGATTTATCTGTGTTCTTACAATCTGGCAACCAGCTATTCAAAAATTCAGGTTGAATTAGTTGGTCATTCGCTTTTGATACCTCTTCTATTGTTTTGACGATTCGTTTAACACAATAACGGACGATTTGATTGATACTCATATCAGATTCATAAGCAAAATAATTGTATTTAAGTGTATGTTGCAGGATTCCCATGAACATAATAGCACAATCTAATAAATAGGGTTCTTTACTTTCGTCGAACAAGTCAATGAGTCTCTCATATAACCATTGCAGAAAAAGCAAATTACCGCGCTTTATGAATTCCTTTAGCTCAGCGTCTTGCGTAAAGTATACTTCTTCAAAAAGGGGAATTAATTTATGGGCATAATGTGTTTTTAATTGAAATTCAATCTGCTTCATAAAGATTTCAATATTGGAAACATTTTGGCCAATCAATAATTCATTGCGACCTTGTTCAACCTTTTGGAAAACGTTTTTAAAAATTGCGATTAATAACTCGTTTTTAGAAGAAAAATAATTATAAAAGGTACCTTTTGAGATGCCGCTAAAATCCAATATATCTTGAATGGATGTGGCTTGAAATCCTTTATCAATAAATAATTGATGGGCTTTACTGATTACATGCTGTTTTCTATCGTTCATATCATCACCTGAAAATTAAATTTGGACACGCTGTATAAAAATTATAGTACATGATTTTCAATGTTAGCACAAACTATAAAAAGTAGAAATTTTTCCATTGTATAATTTGAAACGGTGGTATAATATTTATTTTTGTGAAATTTATAAATAAAAACTTTTTGATTGCATTATTTGAACCGATAGTATAATATATATTCCGCATAGAATAATAGTATAAAATATTGGACTGAAGGTCTAAAGGAGGAAACAATAATGAGCCATTCTCAGGATGAGACTGGTCGTCCACCGTATGGGATTCTTGCGGTTCTGATGATTGGAGCTTTTATATCATTTTTGAATAATACGTTATTAAATATAGCTTTGCCAGCGATTATGACGGAATTAGAGGTTGGTGCATCGACTGTACAATGGTTGACAACTGGTTTTATGTTAGTCAATGGAATTTTGATTCCAACTACAGCATTTTTAATTCAAAAATACTCTGTTCGTCATTTGTTTATAGCAGCTATGATTTTATTTACACTTGGCACCATTTTAGCAGGGTTTGCTCATATATTTTCTATTCTATTAATAGGGAGGATGCTGCAAGCTTCTGGGTCAGCGATTTTGATGCCACTCTTGATGAATGTTATGTTAGTTAGCTTTCCGGTTCATAAAAGAGGAGCAGCGATGGGGGTATTTGGTTTAATTTTAATGTTTGCCCCAGCGATTGGCCCAACATTATCAGGCTGGATTATTGAACATTATGATTGGAGAATGCTTTTCCACTTTATTACTCCAATAGCTGTTGTCATTCTCTTAATCGGCTTTTTCTTACTTAAAGATAAAAAGGAAAAATCAGATCTACGTTTAGACTTTTTTTCGCTTCTGTTATCAAGTATAGGATTTGGCGGTTTGTTATTTGGATTTAGTTCTGCTGGTGATAAGGGCTGGGATAGTCCATATGTTTATGGAACGATTATTATTGGAGCGATATCCCTAGTTTGGTTTGTTGTAAGTCAAACGAAGAAGGAAGAGCCATTTCTTAATTTCAGGGTCTATCAATATCCTATGTTTGCTTTATCATCTGTCATCTCGATGGTCGTGAATATGAGCTTGTTTGCGGGTATGATTTTGTTGCCAATCTATGTTCAAACCATACGCGGTATATCTCCAATGGATGCAGGGCTCTTAATGATGCCAGGAGCAATTTTGATGGCAGTTTTGTCACCATTGACTGGAAAATTGTTTGATAAGTTTGGTGGACGTATATTAGCCATTATTGGGTTAGTGATTATTGTAGTTACGACTTATTATTTCAGCCGATTGCAATTAGATACATCTTACACACATTTATTAATGTTATATACCGTGCGTATGGTAGGAATCTCGATGGTGTTTATGCCAGTTTCGACAAATGGTTTAAATCAATTACCACAGCGCCTCTATCCACATGGAACGGCTATGAACAATACCTTAAATCAGGTGGCAGGTGCCATAGGAACTGCTCTATTAGTAACGATTATGTCAAATCGTACAGTAACACATGCTACTGAATTGTCAAAAGAGGCCATGAGTCATGTTTCAGG
>SMEO01000328.1_pt1 | contig 12814 bp, 8 predicted proteins | sample 2456251 | NCBI WGS metagenome assembly SMEO01 (sample SAMN10132594, study PRJNA489261) | soil metagenome | isolation source: day1 control-silt loam soil ammended | place: USA | reverse complement strand
TGTCGGCAAACTGCCTGAAAATAGCAAGCCCCTAAAACCCCTGTACAAAAAAACAGAAACCTGTCAGACAGGATGACTATAGCAGGAGTACTCAGGAATGCTGGCGGACCCTCTCGGGCCGACACCAGCATTAATCAGCCCTGGCGCAATTACGCCCGAATCTGGCCGCGGCCTCGTAACAAGGCATACAGCAAAATAGCCCCAAAGGTGGCGCAACCGATGCCGTCCAGGCGAACAACACCAAACTGCAAGGAGAAGTTACCTGCCCCCAGAATCAAGGTGACAGCCGCAACCAGCAGATTGCGGTTATCGCTGAAATCCACCTGATTCACTACCCAGATACGAGCACCGGCAATAGCAATCAGACCAAACACCACAATGGACATCCCGCCCAGCACCGGACCGGGAATGGATTGGATGACAGCACCAAACTTGGGCGAGAAACCCAGGAAGATGGCAATCACAGCCGCAAAGGCGAATACCAAGGTCGAGTAAATACGGGTTGCCGCCATCACACCAATATTTTCTGCGTAAGTTGTGACGCCGGTTCCACCCACCGAACCGGACAGCATAGTCGCCACGCCATCACCCACAAAAGCACGGCCCAGATAGCCATCCAAGTCCTGCCCCGTCATAGCGCTGACCGCCTTGATGTGGCCCAGATTCTCGGCCACCAGAATAATGGCGACAGGGACAATGACCGTCATGGCGTGGGCCTGGAATACTGGAGCCGCAAACGTGGGCAAGCCCAGCCAGTCGGCAGCAGCAACAGGTGCAAAATTAATAGGCGTGCCGTAACCCATCAGGTTGGTGAACACCCAATACAGTACGCAAGCCAAGGCCAGACCGACCAAGATCAGCAGACGCTGGGCGACCCCACGGGTATAAACCGCAATACCGCCTACACACAGCACGGTCATCAAGGCCATCAGGGAATCGAAAGTACCCCCACCCATCGCGCCTTTGGCAGCAATAGGTGCTAGATTCAGGCCGATCACCGCCACAATCGAACCGGTGACAACAGGAGGCATCCACTGGTTGATCAGACGAGCCGCACCACCCTGGGTACGAGCATTAAAGACCCAAACCAGGACACCGATCAGCGTATAGACCAAACCGCAGACAATAATGGCCCCCAAGGCCACACCGATATTAGGGTTGGGGCCGCTGCCCACATAGCCGGTTACCGCAATCACGCCACCAATAAAGGCAAAACTAGAGCCCAGGTAACTGGGAACCCGGCCCCCCACAAAGACAAAGAAAATCAGCGTCCCGATACCGGACATCAGGATGGCCAGATTGGGATCAAAGCCCATCAGCAAGGGGGCCAGAATGGTGGAGCCAAACATGGCCACCACGTGCTGTGCGCCCATCGCAATGTTCTGCGGTGTTGCCAGACATTCGTCGGGCTGCACAACCGCGCCGGGTTCGCTGCCGGAGACACGGCGCCAACGCGGAAAGTAAGACTGAGACATAGAGGGTTCCAGAAAAGGAATAAAGAAATACAGCAGAATTCGTTATACGGTCGCGCAGTCCAAGCAAAAGGCACTGGCCGATTCATTGAGGCATGATTTTAAACGTGAAAGACTCAACAAGGCACCTGAAAATAAGGCAGCACGCGGTAAACCCCAACATAAACGAAGGGGCCAGCTCCTTAAAACAACCCTTTTGCGTCAAAGCCCACGCTATGTGCGGTAAATACCCCCTCTATCTGCTTGAGCTTGACTAAGACCTTACAATAGACAGTCGGCCTGCCGCTGGCAGTCAGATCCTTTACCTGAATGATGGTTGCAAGCATGAGTACGTCTATTTGTCTGATCCGTCACGGTGAAACCGCCTGGAATGCAGTACGCCGCCTGCAAGGCTGGCAAGACATAGAACTGAATGAGACAGGCCGGGAACAAGCCCGTGCCTTGCAAAGCTACTTGAGCTCCAGTTCCTTTCAAATGCCCGTAGACGCCGTGATCAGCAGCGACCTGCAACGTGCCTCGGAAACCGCTGCCATTGCCTGCCAACATTGGGATATCGCCATACAGCAGGTCAAAGGGCTACGCGAACGCGGTTTTGGTACTTTGGAAGGTCAAGCCTGGGATGCGGCAGGCCGTCACGGCCCGGACCAGCCCGATGACACCGTGGACATAGACTATGCCGTTGAGGGCGGTGAATCACTGCGCCAGTTCCAGACACGAGTCTTGGAGTGCTTTGAAACTCTGGCCCAGGAATACCCAGGCAAGAACCTGCTGGTTTTTGCACATGGGGGGGTCATTGATATGATCTGGCGCAAGCTGAATCAACAGGCGCTGAATGCCAAGCGCACCCATGCCATTCTGAACACCAGCCTTAATTTTTTTAATATTGATCCAGCCTTGAACTGGAACAGCACGCTGTGGGGGCAATTGCCGCATCTAGACACCACACTGGATGAGCGACGCTAAGCGCTCCAGGCAGCTAAAGCCATCAACAGGCCATAGCGGGCAGACGCTCAAGCAAGACTTGCCCGAGCCTTAAGCTCTAAAAATAATTAAAAACGGGGAAACGTCAGGAGTCTTTCTTCAAGCGAGGTTTGCGTGGCGCCCGACGGGCCAGGCGATCGTACAGCCAGTTAGGCAGGAGACGCATCAAGCGAGACACGACTCCCATAGGCCACGGAATCACCCGGTAAGAAGCGCCCTGCTCTATCGTCCTGCGGGCTTTACGGGCAAAGACCTCGGCAGGCATCAGAAACGGCATGGAGTAAGGATTATGTGCTGTCATGGCCGTACGGATATAGCCGGGGGTAATCGTGACAACTGACACCCCATAGAGCGACAACTCCAGGCGCAGACTTTCGCAATAGGCAATAACCGCCGCCTTGGAACTGCTATACGCACCCGCACCCGGTAGACCACGGATACCTGCCACACTGGCAATACCAACCAAAGAGCCCTTGCCGGCTGTTTTCATCGTGGCGATAAAAGGCTCAAACGTCGCCACCATCGCCAGCAGATTAGTATCGACAATGGCCTTGAAGACCGCGAAGTCTTCCGTCTCTTCGGTCAATGTGCCGGCGCTAATTCCCGCACTAGCAATGACCACATCAATCTTTTGACCGGTGAACTGCAAAAAATCCTGGGCAGCCTGATGCAAGACATCCCGGTCGCGTACGTCCACAACATAAACACGATGGCTGCCGGGCAAGCTGTCTGCCAAGGCCTGGAGCTCATCCTGACGCCGCCCAAGCAAAGCCAGGCAAGCACCTTGAGCCGCGTACTCGTGCGCCAGCGCTCTGCCCAAGCCGCTGCTGGCACCAGTAATGAAAACTGTTTGCATGGCTTGCATTGCGGTTTACAGGAAGATCAAGGCAGCGATACCCAACACCAGAATCCACTTGAGGATGTAGTACAGGGTTTCGTTCTTTTTCTTGATTGCCTTACCGAAACGGCGCACGGCATAGACCGTCCCGAAAATACGGTTAATACCCCCTGTACGATCACCCTCCTGGTTAGGAGCGGCGGCAGCACGCAGCAAGAAGCCGCCCACCGCATGGTTGATGGCCTGGGCCCAGCGATAACGCATGGGGCGCTCTACGTCGGCAAATAGAATGATCCGATTTTGATCGGTCTTGTTTTCAGCGTAGTGAATAAAGGTCTCATCAAACACCACGGCCTCGCCGTCACGCCAGTAGTAGGTTTGGCCATCTACGTCGATATAGCAATCCGGGCTGTTCGGTGTCATCAAACCCATGTGAAAGCGTAAAGAGCCAGCATAGGGATCGCGGTGACGCGGCAAACGGGCACCCGGAGGCAAAGAGGTGAACATGGCCGCCTTGATCGACGGAATATCCTTAAGCAAATTGGTGGTAACCGGGCACAGTTCGCGCGCCGACGGGTGATTAGCGTCATACCACTTCAAGTAGAAACGCGTCCAACCAGTTTTGAAGAAGGAGTTAAAGCCCGCATCGTTGTACTTGTCCGAAGCCTTGATGTGGCCTTCGCCAAACAGTTGCTCGGCCTCGGCGCGAATTTCGTCGCAGTGCTCCAGCAGCTTGCTCAACTCCGGGAAGTGCTTCAGATCCAGATACGGCTCGTTAGGCACTGCCGAAAAGCCGTACATGAATACATTAAGAGGGGCCGTGAAGGTGGAATGGTCCAGGAGCTGACGCGAAAATCGGTGCCTGACTCGACCCCTGAAATGCACCACAATCGTGCACACAATGAATAAGGCAAGAATGAACCACTTCACGACATGATCTCCAAAGAAGAAAACTTCCCCGCTTTACAGACGGTAGCCTGCATGCTGCCCTGATACGACAGCCTGGTCTTGTCTGACACAAGAACAAAAAAAGGCGCACCGTTTAGGTGCGCCTTTCCCGCATGGTACGACTTAGTGTTTCGCGAGCAGAGCGTGCAGCTCTTGAACCGCGTAGACCTTCAAGCCGTCGCCATGACGCAGATACTGCAGACCTTGAACAGCAGCTACGGCACCGGCAATCGTGGTGTAGTAGGCCAGGTTGGCAGCCAGCGCATGTGTACGGATTGTACGCGAATCAACGATAGCGTTGCGACGCTCTTCAACCGTATTGATGACCAAGGAAACTTCGCCGTTCTTGATCATGTCCACAATGTGCGGACGACCTTCGGTAACCTTGTTCACCACTTGCACAGCCAGACCGGCCTGTTCAATGGCGCTGGCGGTACCGCGAGTAGCCACAACCTTGAAGCCCAACGAGATCAGGCCACGAGCCACTTCAACGGCCTGTGGTTTGTCCTGGCCGCGCACACTGATGAACGCCAGACCGCCCGTAGGCAGATTCACGCTGGCAGCCATCTGCGACTTCACGAACGCTTCGGCAAACGAGGTCCCCACGCCCATAACTTCACCGGTGGACTTCATTTCAGGACCCAGAATGGTATCTACACCAGGGAACTTCACGAAGGGGAACACGGCTTCTTTCACGCTGAAGTAAGGCGGTGTGATTTCTTCGGTAATACCTTGTTCGGTCAAGGTTTGACCGGCCATGGCACGAGCAGCAATCTTGGCCAGTTGCAAACCTGTGGCCTTGGAAACAAAAGGCACAGTGCGCGAAGCACGTGGGTTCACTTCCAAGACGTATACATCGCCGTCTTGAATGGCGAACTGCACGTTCATCAAGCCCTTCACATTCAAGGCTTTAGCCATGAGTGCGGTCTGGCGCTTGATTTCAGCGACGGTTTCGTCGCTGAGCGAGTAAGGAGGCAAGCTGCAAGCGGAGTCACCGGAGTGAACACCAGCCTGCTCGATGTGTTGCATTACACCACCTACAAAGACGCGCTCGCCATCGGCCAGGCAGTCCACGTCCACTTCCGTGGCGTTGTTCAGGAAGTGATCCAGCAGCACAGGCGAGTCATTGCTGACTTTGACCGCTTCGCGCATGTAGCGCTCCAGGTCTTGCTGTTCGTGCACGATTTCCATGGCGCGGCCACCCAGCACGTAGCTTGGGCGCACCACCAGGGGGTAACCGATTTCAGCAGCCAGGGAAATGGCTTCACCTTCGGTACGGGCAGTACGGTTTGGCGGCTGACGCAGACCCAGCTTGGTCAGCAGCTTCTGGAAGCGTTCACGGTCTTCGGCCACGTCAATGGATTCCGGGCTGGTACCAATGATAGGTACACCGTTGGCTTCCAGAGCACGCGCCAATTTCAAAGGAGTCTGGCCACCGTACTGAACAATGGTGCCAACCGGTTTTTCGATGTGAACGATTTCCAGCACGTCTTCCAGAGTCAGGGGCTCGAAGTACAGGCGGTCAGAGGTGTCGTAATCGGTGGAAACAGTTTCGGGGTTGCAGTTGACCATGATGGTTTCGTAACCATCTTCGCGCAATGCCAACGCAGCGTGTACGCAGCAGTAGTCGAACTCAATACCCTGACCAATACGGTTAGGACCACCACCCAGAACAATGATCTTCTTCTTGTCCGTAGGATTGGATTCGCACTCTTCCTCGTAGGTCGAGTACATATAGGCCGTATCGGTGGAGAACTCAGCCGCGCAGGTGTCCACGCGTTTGTAGACAGGACGCACGTTCAACTGGTGACGCAGTTTGCGCACTTCCGATTCCACGGTGTCCAGCAAGAAAGCCAGACGGCGGTCGGAGAAACCACGGCGCTTCAGACCGAACAAAGTGTTGCGGTCCAGATCGACCAGCGTCTTTTGTTCCAGAGCCAGTTCGATGTCCACGATCTCTTTGATCTGGGCCAGGAACCAAGGGTCGATTTTGGTCAGGTTATGAACTTCGTCCAAGGTCAGACCTTGAGCGAAAGCATCGCCCACGTACCAGATACGCTCTGGACCTGGTTCGCCGAGTTCCACCTGCAGTTTTTCGCGGTCAGTGGTTTTCTGGTTCAGGCCGTCCACACCCACTTCCAGACCACGCAGGGCTTTCTGGAAGGATTCCTGGAAAGTGCGGCCAATGGCCATCACTTCACCCACGGACTTCATCTGGGTGGTCAGACGCGAGTCGGCCTGAGGGAATTTCTCGAAGGCGAAACGTGGCACTTTGGTGACCACGTAATCGATGGTGGGCTCGAACGACGCAGGGGTAGCACCGCCGGTAATTTCGTTGCGCAGCTCGTCCAGGGTGTAACCCACAGCCAGACGTGCAGCGATCTTGGCGATAGGGAAACCCGTGGCTTTGGAAGCCAGCGCCGAGGAACGGGACACACGTGGGTTCATTTCGATAACGATCATGCGGCCGTTATCAGGATTCACGGCGAACTGAACGTTCGAGCCGCCGGTATCCACACCGATTTCACGCAATACGGCGATCGATGCATTACGCATGATCTGGTATTCACGGTCGGTCAGGGTTTGGGCAGGAGCCACGGTGATGGAGTCACCGGTGTGCACACCCATGGGGTCCAGGTTTTCAATGGAGCAAACAATGATGCAGTTGTCGGCGCGGTCGCGCACAACTTCCATTTCAAACTCTTTCCAGCCCAGCAGCGACTCTTCAATCAGCAGTTCTTTGGTTGGCGAGGCTTCCAGACCACGACGGCAGATCGTTTCGAACTCTTCCGGGTTGTAGGCGATACCACCGCCTGTACCACCCAGCGTGAAGCTGGGGCGGATGACCACGGGGAAGCCGGCGGTACCGATATCGGCCGCAATGCTTTTTTGAACCGCCCAGGCTTCGTCCATGGTGTGAGCCACACCCGACTTGGCCGACTCCAGACCGATAGAGGTCATGGCGTCCTTGAACTTGAGACGGTCTTCGGCCTTCTCAATGGCTGCTGCATTGGCTCCGATCAGCTCGACGCCGTACTTTTCCAGCACGCCATGCTTGGCCAGATCCAGCGCGCAGTTCAGCGCTGTTTGGCCACCCATGGTGGGCAAGAGCGCATCGGGACGCTCTTTTTCGATAATTTTCTCGACCGCTTGCCAGGTAATGGGCTCGATGTAGGTGACATCGGCCGTATCCGGGTCCGTCATGATGGTGGCCGGGTTGCTGTTGACCAGCACGGTCCGGTAACCCTCGGCCTTCAGGGCCTTACACGCCTGGGCTCCCGAGTAGTCGAATTCGCAAGCCTGACCAATGATGATCGGGCCCGCACCAATGATGAGAATACTTTTTAGGTCTGAACGCTTTGGCATAGTGCGATTTATTTATTGGCCTGGTGAGCAGCCATCAGGCTGATGAATTTGTCGAACAGCGAGGCAATATCGCGCGGGCCGGGTGTGGCTTCCGGGTGACCCTGGAAACAAAACGCGGGGCGATCGGTCAACTCGAAGCCTTGCAGGCTCTGATCGAACAAAGAGATGTGCGTAACCTTGGCATTGGCTGGCAGGGTTGTGGCATCCACCGCAAAGCCATGGTTCTGGCTGGTAATGAACACACGACCGCTGGCCAATTCTTGCACAGGGTGGTTGGCACCGTGATGGCCATTCTTCATTTTCAAGGTCTTGGCACCAACGGCCAGCCCCAGAATCTGATGGCCCAGGCAAATACCAAACAAAGGCAACTTGCGTTCCAGCAAGCCCTTGCAGGCTTCGATGGCGTAATCGCAAGGCTCTGGATCGCCAGGGCCATTGGATAGGAACACACCATCTGGCTCGTAAGCCAGCACTTCAGCCAAGGGAGTCTGCGCAGGCACCACAGTGACTTTACAGCCCCGGTCTGCCATCAAACGCAAGATATTGGCTTTTACGCCAAAGTCGTAGGCCACCACGTGGAAACGGTCTGTTGCAGGCTTGGCAAAGCCTTGACCCAATTCCCAGGAACCTTCGGACCAGTCGTAGGATTTGTCGGTGGTGACCACTTTGGCCAGATCCTGACCTTCAAGGCCAGGGAAAGAACGAGCCAGTTCCAACGCACGCTCGGCATCGTCGCCCACGAAAATGCAGGCACCCATGGAGCCTTTTTCGCGCAGAATGCGGGTCAGTTTGCGGGTATCGATACCCGAGATCGCCACAACGCCCTGAGCTTTCAGGTAGTCAGGCAAAGACTGGGTGGAGCGGAAGTTGGACAGGCGGACAGGACAGTCGCGAATGACAAGCCCGGCAGCATGGGCTTTGGTGGATTCGGAGTCCTCTGGATTGACACCGGTATTACCGATGTGCGGATAGGTAAGCGTAACAATTTGACCGCTGTAGCTTGGGTCTGTCAGGATTTCCTGATAGCCCGTCATGGCTGTATTGAAAACGATCTCAGCAACACAGTGCCCCTCGGCACCGATTGATACCCCTTTGAATAGGGTTCCATCCGCCAGGGCTAGGATAGCACTAGTGATAGTGCGGGACTCCTCAGGAAATAAAGACGGCAGCACGTTAAAAACCCCGGTTCTGAAATTGATATTAAACCTTCTGATTATATGCTCAAACGATGATTTTCCGGTAGTTTATCGGTAATAACACTGAAACGAGGCACTACTACAGTAATTGATTGGTTTGATGGCTTTGCGATGGACTAGTAACAGACATGACTACTCAGCTTGACTCCCTGCGCCAGTGCACAACCGTAGTGGCCGACACCGGCGATTTTGAGGCGATGCGCGCCTATCGCCCGACCGATGCAACAACCAATCCTTCCCTGATTTTGAAAGCTGTCCAGCAGGCGGCCTATCGTCCCTTGCTTGATCGCGTCATTACGGATCATCCGGGTGCCAGCCTGGCTGAAACCAGCGATCTATTGCTGGTGGCCTTTGGCCGGCAAATTCTGGAAATTGTACCCGGCCGTGTTTCTACCGAAGTCGATGCCCGCCTGTCCTTTGACAGCCTGGCCAGTGTCGAGCGTGCCCGCCACATCATCCAGCATTACGAAAATGCCGGTATTGGGCGCGAGCGCGTACTGATCAAATTGGCCAGCACTTGGGAAGGCATCCAGGCGGCCCGTACCCTGCAGGCCGAAGGCATTAACTGCAACCTGACTCTCTTGTTTTGCCTGCCGCAAGCCATTGCCTGCGCCCAGGCCAAAGTCACCCTGATCTCCCCCTTTGTGGGCCGCATCTACGACTGGTTCAAGAAAGCAGCCGGAACAGAGTGGGACGAAAGTGCCAATCAAGGCGAGAACGATCCGGGCGTCCGTTCGGTACGCAGCATTTACGAATACTACAAAACCTATGACATCCCCACGGAAATCATGGGCGCCAGCTTCCGTAACATCGGCCAAATCAAGGCCCTGGCCGGTTGCGACCTGCTGACCATCAGCCCTGAACTGCTGGGCCAGCTGGATGCTGCTCACGGTGAAGTCCCGGCAGTTCTGGATATTGCCAGCGCTAAAGCCATCGCCCCCGAATGGCGTGCCAGCAATGAAATCACCTTCCGCACCGACCTGAACCAGGATGCCATGGCCACCGAAAAGCTGGCCGAAGGTATTCGTCAGTTCACAGCGGACGCCATCAAGCTGGATACATTGATTCAACAGGCGCGTCAGCAGGCTTGAACCTAAGCTTGGCTATAAAAAAGGCTTTGCGCCATGCAAAGCCCCACAATCAAACTTCTTGTTGATCAACAAGACAGCACTCAGCCCGGTATTGCACCGGGCTGATTTTCTTTGAGCCTTCCTTGTTAAGACCCTGATCAGATTTTATTCAGATCAATACGCACCACACTTTCCCTGGCGCTGACTTTATGGTCAGGGGTGAAAGGAGCTTTCACCGTGACGTACAACTGATCATCCGGGCCCAACAAAAGGCTGTTGGGATGAGCAGGCAAGCTGTATTCCGCCTTTTTCGCATAGCTGCCCGCATCCAGCACGGATACTTTGCCCTGTTGACGGTGTGACACATACAGTTCGTCACGCTTGGGGTTATAGACAATATCCAGAGCGTCCCCTACGTCTAACTGTTCCAGCAGTTTGCCAGTGCTAGCATCCAGCACATAGACCGTTTTCTGATACTGGTTTTCAGTGGCGTACAAACGATTGCGCTTCTGATCCAGGGCGAAGTTCAGCAAGATAGCCGGCTTGTCCCCGGCAGGTTTCCAACGCTGTTCTATCTGGCTCTTATCCGTATCAATGACCAGCACTTCGCCATCCCCATTGCCCGCATAAAGACGACGATGATCGGAATCCAGCCATAGTCCTGTCACCCACTTGCCTGCGTTTTCAATGGTGTGCACGAGCTCCATGCTGCTATCATCCAGAACCCAAATCACAGCCGGATTGCCCACCCCGCCAATATAGAGCCGCTTGTGAGCCTCATCCTGCCGGACCGTGCGCGGCCCCACCTTGAAGCCATCCGTTCCCATATTGCTAAAGGCGGTTCGCTTCAAACCGCCCTTTTCACCCAACTCCAGCCGTGCCACAGCGGGGTTCAGGCTGTTGCTCATGAACAGCACATTGCCCTCAGCATTGCTGCTCAAGCCAAAATTGCTTTCATCAGTGTGGATCACACCCTGCACATCCAGCGTTTGGGGATCCAGCTTGTACAGCGCACCACCGCGAACACCATCCATCATTTCCGCCGACGCCACATACAAGGCTTTCTCTGCCGGGCTATAGGCCATTTGGTAAATCCCGTAAGCCAAGTCCTTACGCAAGGCCCCGTCTGCCGTGATTGAACTGCGCTGAGCCAGCTCAGGAGTCAAGGACTGCATCGAGGGTTGACCGGACTGAGCGTGGCCCACGGCAGACATACCCAACAAAGCCGCGGACAACACGGATACAAAAAAGCGACCTTTCAACATATTTGTTCTTCCATTCAATATTTTAATGGGCTCCACGCTTTTAAAAGAGCCGTGGAGCCTGACCTATCTACGTAAGCAAATGATTAAAAGTTCACGGAAGCCGACAACATGAAGGTGCGCCCTGCGCCATTCGTGGCGAAGTTACTGGAGGCCAGCCAGTAACGCTTGTCAGTCAGGTTTTCAATATTGGCTCTGAACACCACATCCTTGCCGCCGATATCGGTGTAATACCGCGCACCCACGTCAAAGCGCGTCATGGCAGGCAATTTCAAGGTGTTGGTGCTATTCAGATACTGGGAGGAAGTGTGAATCATCCGGCCATTCAAGCTCAGTCCTTCTACCCACGGTGTATCCCAATCCAAGCCCAGGTTATAGGTGCTGACGGGTACACCCGGCGCCCGATTACCCTCGTTTACACCATTTTGGGTTTTGGTGAGTTTGCCTTGTGTGAAAGCAGCACTGGCCATCATGCGTAGGCCCGGCATCAATTCTCCGTACGCACTCAACTCCAGCCCCCGATTACGCTGCTCTCCAAAATAACCATAAACATTGTTGCCATCCTCCTGCCCAGCTGGTCGGGCAATTTGCCACAGGGAGGCCGACGTCATAATGCCGCCCCAATCCACCTTAACGCCCGCTTCATACTGTCGGGATTTGAAAGGTTTGAGGATTTCACCCCGATTGGCATAGGTATTCCCTACGATAGAACCGCGAGTCAATCCTTCTGTGAAGTTGGCAAAGAGCGAGACATTCTCCATAGGCTTGATCACAATCCCGGCCAGAGGCGAGATGGCATTTGCCTTGTAATTGGCTGTCTTTACACCGGTTGTCGTGTTGAAGCTGGACGCATCCACGCTTTGACGGCGAGCGCCCACCGTAAGCAGCACCCGGTCATCCGCAAAGGACAAGGTATCGGCAAGCGCGAAACTCAACAGCCCCGTGCTCGAGGACTTTTGCGAATCCAGCCGCTCGGCCGGACCCGCCGGAATGGGAGCTGGATTGTAAATATTGGAATCCACAACTTCTGTGCCGGGACTATAGGCATTACCCAGTTCCTGATCCATATAGCTCACGCCCAGAGCCAGCTTGTGCGCGACCGCTCCAGTCTCGAACTCCACACTCAAACCTGCATCACTGCTAAGCGTTTTAGAGTAGGAGTCATAGAAGGTAGAGATCACACTGAAGTTGCCATCAGCATCCACTGACTGGCGTATATTCGGATCGCCCGGCTTCACGTTTACAGGGAAAATCTGGCGGTTCTTGCCGTGGCGATAGCCCACTCCGATATGCCCGGTAACCGAATCTGTGAAGTCGTACTCCAAGCGAGACATGATGGTGTTGTCGCGCTGGGTAAGGCGGGTGCCGGGATAAAAATTGATCCGCCCATCGGGTGGCGCCGGCAGTTCTGTCAAATCACTTTGAAAACCAATCTGCGAACGGATGTTCTCCAAGGTGTCTTCTTGATGAATCACATCGGCTGACCAACGCAAACGGCTGCCTCGATAATCCACTCCCAAGGCGGCCATACCCAGGTCTTGTTTGCCATCACGGGAAGTGGCCTCGCCTCCGCGCTTTAAGACATTAAAGCGCACACCCCACTCCTTGTTCTCACCAAAACGGCGCCCCATATCCAGCTGTGCCGTCAAGTTGGCCTGGCTGGCATAGCTTGCGGTAACAC
>SMEO01000176.1_pt1 | contig 12854 bp, 17 predicted proteins | sample 2456251 | NCBI WGS metagenome assembly SMEO01 (sample SAMN10132594, study PRJNA489261) | soil metagenome | isolation source: day1 control-silt loam soil ammended | place: USA | reverse complement strand
ACGTTGCAACATCCTGTTGCAACGTCTGTGTGACCCACATCGTGTGGGCCTCAACTAACTATCAGTGGGGGATGAAGAAAACCCCCACTGATGGAAGTTTCACTTTATCTTAAGTAACCTCAAATAAATGTGAACAATTTTGCAACATTACCAAAAAAGGCTAGTAATAAAATGATTTCTTATATTATAATTTAATTATTAATTTTTTGTAAAAATTATGTGAATATATATTAATGTGAGGTTGATTATATGCCTGTTTATACTTGTAAACGCTGTCATAAAGTTTATAAAAATTATTCAGATCTTCAACATATAGATTCTATATTAGCAAATGGCATATGTTGTGATTGTAGAGAAGATGCTGCTTATTGTACAAAATGTAATCATTATTATTTTAATGAAGAAGCATATATCATTATAAAAAATGAAAGTGAACTTTGCTTGGAGCATTATCAAGAGTTTGTTGATAATATAGATCCGTCATATTTGCGTCAAAATAGTAAGAAAATGCGAGACTGTGTATAAAATACAGTCTCGCATTTTTTTGTAAATATAATATAAAAAGTTCTGTTTTTAGCTTATCTTGTAAATAAATGGCATTACATCTATAATAAATATAAGGAGACTTTGAATAAAGGGGTGAGTGTCTGTGCTAGAAGGTTGGTTTCTTATGTTCATCCTTTTCTGGATTTTTGCATTAGCCTTTTTAATGGGAATTGGTGGCTTCTTTATGTTTCGAAAGTTTTTAAAAAGGCTGCCAAAACAAGATGGCAAATCTGATCAAGACTGGGAAGAATATTTTATTAAACATACAAGGGATTTGTGGACAGGGCACCAAAAGGCATTACTTGACGATCTTGTCTCTCCAGTACCTGAGTTATTTCGAGATGTTGCTCGCCAAAAGATAGCTGGGAAAATTGGTGAATTGGCATTGAAAGAAGATGCAAAGGAAATAACTGAGGATTTAATTATTCGAGGATATATTATCGCAACACCGAAACGTGATCATAAGTTTTTGAAAAAAAAGCTATTAGAACGAAAAGTTAATATGGGACTCTATGAGCATTTATTCGATTCCTAATTAGGAAATAATTATATAGTAGAAGGATTGGTTATTCAATTACGATAATTGTGGACAAGAAGAAATTGATAATTTTTAATCATATAATAGGAGTCATTTTATACAAAATGATCGTCATGAATGAAATGACTTATTTAATAAAACAATGGAGCGGTAACCTTACTTGGTACCGCTCTATTAGAGTTAGCAATCCTTTTCAATTACATGTCATGGTGACTATTATGCTTTTGGCGGGTATGTTGTCTGTTTTTAACTTTATGAGAACCACTTAATGGTGCGGGCCCACCTGCATTTTGTGAAGGTTTTTTATTAGTGCTATTTTGTTCATCTTTTTTTGTCATAATCATCCCTCCTCCTTTTAAGATGAACCATCAGGAGAAAAGTTATTCGCTACATATTTTCTTTATGAAGGAACAAACTATGAAGGTAAGTTTCAGTAAGGAGATGATTGTGTTGTTAGATAAATATGATAAACGACGTACTTTTTGGGAAGCGCAGCAAGGTCACAAACAAGCAATGGATGCATCGCAATCTATTCATCATAATGATGCTGATTATGGAAGTGAATTGAAGCATTTAAAGCAAGAAGTAAATGAAGCCTACCAGCAGATACAAAATGCATTAGGTTCTGCCTCAGAACATCAGCGAGTTCAATTAGAGCAATTTGAACAGGACCTGCAAAGTATTATAAGCGAAATAAATATGGATGAATAACAATCTTTCGGATCGAACCTTTCTTAAGCTTTTTATAAGAAAGGTTTTTTCATTATGGAAATGTTAGACATGATTTTTTCACATCAATAATCGCCTGTTAGTCGCATGTCTACTTGCTTAATTGCAAGCACCTAGCCCCTCGAGATGCTTTGGACCAGCTGCTGAAGTCACAAGACCAACTTCGCCTTCTGACCAACAAGCAGCTGTCGAGGCTTCTCAAGGCACTTCCGGTTTTCTATTTTTATTGATTTTTTTTTCTCTTTTTATTGTTTTGTCTTTGTGCTTCTGTCAGCTGTTCGTTGACGGGCATTTCATTATTAAAGGCAGCTTCTTTCCCTCCAGAGTTTGTAGCATTCATACCAGGATGACCAGCTTTTTGTTTCGACATAAAATCACCTCCAGGTTTAGATTTCCATATAGAATGAAATTTTATGTAAAAAGTAATAAAGTCTCATAATCATTTTGTTAAAATAACGAATTCGAATTAGTCTATGGATTTAACTGATAAAATTCTCATTAAATACGCTAGTCTTTTGAATTTTAGCTACAAAATAAAATTATTTAATAAGTAAAACTTATCATAAACAATAACTTTCTTGTTATTTACTTATATTATTTTTTATAATAAAATGGAACCGAAAGAAAAGCTTGGATAGGGAGAATTCAAACTTTTCGACAAATTATGTTTTTTACTATATATTTTAATTGTAAACATGGTTTTATTAACCACGTTTTACTTCTTTGTGCAGTATTACTGCGAGTTGAATAGGGGGTAATATTCTAATGACAAAAAATGACGTTTTTCAATCACGTAAGTCCTTTGAAATTGAAGGCAAAAAGTACAATTATTATAGCCTTGATGCTTTGGAACAAGCAGGAGTAGGTAAGATTTCTAAATTACCTTACTCAATCAAAGTTCTTCTTGAAGCTGTACTTCGTCAAGTTGACGGACGAGTTATTACAAAAGAACATGTTGAAAATTTAGCAAAATGGGGAACAAGCGAACAAAAAGATATCGACGTTCCTTTCAAACCATCACGTGTTATCCTACAAGATTTCACTGGTGTACCAGCTGTAGTTGACCTTGCTTCACTTCGTGGCGCAATGAATACTCTTGGTGCTGATCCACAATTAATTAATCCTGAAATCCCAGTTGACCTTGTAATTGACCACTCCGTACAAGTTGATAAAGCTGGTACTACAGATTCACTTTCAGTTAACATGGATTATGAATTTGAACGTAACGCTGAGCGTTATAAATTCTTAAGCTGGGCTCAAAAATCATTTAACAACTATCGTGCAGTTCCACCGGCAACTGGTATCGTACACCAAGTTAACCTTGAGTACCTTGCTCCTGTTGTTCATGTAAACGAAGGAGAAAATGGCGAATTCGAAGCATTCCCAGATTCAGTATTCGGAACAGATTCTCATACAACAATGATTAATGGTATTGGTGTTCTTGGATGGGGTGTAGGTGGTATTGAAGCAGAAGCAGGTATGCTTGGACAACCTTCATACTTCCCAGTTCCAGAAGTAATTGGTGTTAAATTAACTGGTCGTCTTCCACAAGGAACTACTGCTACTGACCTTGCATTAAAAGTAACTCAAGTTCTTCGTGCAGAAGGTGTAGTTGGTAAATTCGTTGAGTATTTTGGACCAGGTGTTGGATTCTTACCACTAGCAGACCGTGCAACAATTGCAAACATGGCTCCTGAATATGGTGCAACATGTGGATTCTTCCCAATCGATGCTGAAGCAATCGACTACCTACGTTTAACTGGTCGTGACGAAGAGCACATTAAAGCGGTTGAAGAATATGCGAAAAACAATGGCTTATACTATACTTCTGATAAAGAAGATCCTACTTATACAAAAGTGGTTGAAATTAATCTTGCTGATATCGAACCAAACCTTTCTGGTCCTAAACGTCCACAAGATTTGATTCCGCTTTCTCAAATGAAACAATCTTTCCATGATGCAATTAATGCACCAATGGGTAACCAAGGTTTCGGATTAAACGAGAAAGAATTAGATAAAGAAGTTACAGTAAAATTAGCTGACGGCACAGAAACAACAATGAAAACAGGTGCAATTGGAATCGCTGCTATCACTAGCTGTACAAATACTTCTAACCCATACGTAATGCTTGGAGCGGGTCTTATTGCTAAGAAAGCAGTAGAAAAAGGCTTAACTGTTCCTGATTATGTAAAAACATCTTTAGCACCAGGTTCAAAAGTAGTAACTGGTTACCTTCGTGATGCAGGTTTACAACCATACCTTGACCAATTAGGATTCAATATTGTTGGTTATGGTTGTACAACATGTATCGGTAACTCAGGTCCTTTAGCACCTGAAATCGAAGCTGCAGTTGCAGAATCAGATCTTCTACTTACATCTGTACTTTCTGGTAACCGTAACTTTGAAGGACGTATTCACCCATTAGTAAAAGGTAACTACCTAGCATCTCCAACTCTAGTTGTAGCTTACGCTCTTGCTGGTACAGTGGATATCGATCTACAAAAAGATTCTTTAGGTAAAGACAAAGATGGTAATGATGTATATCTTGCTGATATCTGGCCATCACAAGAAGAAGTAAATGCTACTGTTAAAGCAACTGTTACACCAACATTGTTCCGTAAAGAATATGAAACTGTATTCACTGATAACAAACGTTGGAATGAAATTCAAACAAGTAACGATGCGCTTTACACATTTGATACTAAATCGACTTATATCCAAAACCCACCGTTCTTTGAAGGAATGTCAAAAGAACCAGGAACAGTTAACCCACTTAACGATCTTCGTGTAGTTGGTAAATTCGGTGATTCAGTAACAACTGACCACATTTCTCCTGCGGGTTCAATTGGTAAAGATACACCAGCAGGTAAATATTTACGTGAAAACGGTGTTGAAATTCGTGACTTTAACTCTTATGGTTCTCGTCGTGGTAACCATGAAGTAATGATGCGCGGAACATTCGCTAACATCCGTATCCGTAACCAAATCGCTCCAGGTACAGAAGGTGGATATACAACTTACTGGCCAACTGGTGATGTAATGGCTATCTATGATGCTTGTATGAAATACAAGGCTGATGGAACTGGTCTTGCAATTTTAGCTGGTAAAGACTACGGTATGGGAAGCTCTCGTGACTGGGCTGCCAAAGGTACAAACCTTCTTGGTATTAAAACAGTTATTGCTGAAAGCTTTGAACGTATTCACCGTTCAAACCTTGTGTTAATGGGTGTTCTTCCACTTCAATTTAAAGCTGGAGAAAATGCTGAAACACTTGGCTTAACTGGTAAAGAAGCAATCTCAGTTGCTGTTGACGAATCAGTTAAACCACGTGATATCGTAAAAGTAACAGCTACTGATGAAGCTGGTAACGTAAAAGAATTTGAAGTACTTGTACGTTTCGACTCCGAAGTTGAAATTGACTACTACCGTCATGGTGGTATCCTTCAAATGGTATTACGCGGAAAATTACAAGCTTAATTCCATAAAAGCGTTAAAAAGCGGTAAACCTCAATTGAGGTTTACCGCTTTTTTATTTTTAGGTTAGCCTTTATTTTAAATAATTTATATATTTCTAACAAGACATCCTTTTCATTTGCTTATTAGATTGTTAAGATTATGATTAACAGGTATGTATAATAATGTAAATTTTTCATAAAGCTTTAAATAATCTTAAATCATCATCAGAAAGGGGTTTATTATGCTAAAAAAAATTATTGCATTAGTGATTTTACTTTCTCTCCTTACGATTGCGGTTGTCCAAGCAATGGATCGGCAAAATAAACAGGCAGAACAAAAAGTGGAGCAACAAACTGAGGACAAGGATCAATTTGGTGGTTTAACAGTAGGATCAAAAGCGCCGAATTTTACATTGCATTCCTTAGATGGCGATGAGGTTTCATTATCGGATTATAAGGGGAAGAAGATACTAGTTAATTTTTGGGCTACATGGTGTCCTCCATGCAAAAAAGAAATGCCAGCGATTCAACAATTTTCAAAGGAAGCTAATGAAGATTTAGTGGTTATTGCTGTAAATATTGATCCAGAAAATGATGTAGTAGCATTTGCAAATGAATATAAGTTGAGTTTTCCTATTTTGTTGGATTATCAAGATGTAGACAAACCTGTTAGTGACAACTATCAGGTCATGGCTATTCCAACTACATTTTTCATTGATAGTGAAGGGAATATACAAAATAAATTTATCGGAGAGATGAAGCTAAAAGATATTGAAGTGAATATGAATCGTCTGAAATAGGGGGTCAAATTGACTTCCTTTTTTATGTTAGAGATTTGAATGTTTTCTAATATCATAATATTTTGTATATTTGGAAATAATGAATCTAATTACATAAATAAGTAGGTGAATCTTATGAAAAGTAAGAAAAAAACATTCGCAGAATTAGTTAGTGAAAATAAACAAGAAATCCTAATTGATTTTAAAATGCTAGAAGTCATTGAAGAACGTATTGAAGCTCGTCGATTACAAAATGAGTCTGGATCCATTCATTTAGAAGGATAGATGTAGATATATACTAATCCGTCATAATGAAGTATTAATTATTAACTCGATACTGATTAAAATTTGGCAATCATGTTTTGCATGTAGTAAGACATCATAGTAACAGGAGGCGATTTTAATGGGTAATCCAAAAAAAGATTCGAAGCATTTTAACCCTAATCATATTGGTACTAAGTCAAGAGCCTTTGGTGGCAATAAGGGTAAGAAGATGCAAGATCAAACAAGTCCTACCCCTCAAGTGATACAAACAAAAGGGGAATAACCTACATTATAAAACAAATTAGAGTGTAGTTAAGTTAACATAATATTGTTATGTTAACTAATTATTGTGGTCAAATTAAATCATGATGGTGACAACATCATACTTAAAATAAGGGGGAAAACAAATGACAAAGCCAAATCCAGATGATCGTTCGAATAATGTAGAAAGACTTCAATCAGCTATTGAAAACACTCGTGAAAATATTCGTGAAGCAGAAGAGACCTTGCAATTTTCTTCATCACAGGCCGACAGCGCTGCCATTCAAGCAAAAAATGAGAGAAGATTGAATAGTATTTCTGGCATGGAAGCAGAAATTGAAGATGAAAAACAGGCACGTAAAAATGGCTATCAATCTAATCAATCATTTGAATAAAGTACAAGTGGAAGAAAGAAGAGATTCTTTCTTCCTTTTTATGCACCAAAATTTTATTTTCTTAATTGGTACATCGATTTCTATTATTTAGTTGATAAGACTTGTTTTTCTATCATTTTTAGAACGATGAAATTTTACAGGATAATAAGTTATGATAAAATAGATATATTGTTATGTGAGAGGAGAAATGTTAATTAAATGGATCAAACTTTTATTTCAAGTAGAGAAATTCAGCTTTTATATGCAGATACTGATATGATGCAAGTGGTTTATCATGCGAATTATCTTAAATATTTTGAGTTGGGGAGAATGGGTTTAATAGAAGATGTCGGATTTAGTTACATAGAAATGGAAAAGGCAGGTTATTTTGCACCTGTTTATGATGTTCAGGCAACTTATAGAAAACCTTTACGATATGGCGACAAAGCATTTGTGAATACTTGGGTTGAAAAAAATGATGGGGTAAAAACGGTTTATGGCTATACAGTAGTTAATGGCAATGGGGAATTGTGCGTTGAGGGAACAACTACTCATATTATTGTAAAAAAAGAAAATTTTAAGCCGACTTCTTTTAAAAAGTCATTTCCTGAGTGGTTTCAAAAATATGAAGAGATTAAAAAGAAATAGACCATTTCATCGCAATAAGTTGATTGTTAAATTTCTAAACGAACTGTTAATTTGAGGTGAACATGTTTGGCATTTGGGATAAAGCGAAAAGATCTCGAGGAATGGAAGCGTAAAATTGATGCTGGTGAAATTGCTTTTCTCACGCATTACTGGCTGGATGATCGTTTTCCGGATAGTAAAACAGTGACTAAAGTAGGCTGTAATGATCTTACTCTTTTAGTCGATTGGGGTAAACAATATGGTTTAAAAGAAGAATGGATTGATCATCGCAAAGATGGATATTCTCATTTTGATTTACTAGGGGAAAAACAAGTACAAATTTTAAAAGCTGAAGGAATTACGAATAAGCTTATTAAATATTGATAGAAAATAACAGCAGGGAATCATCCCTGTTGTTATTTTTCGTACCGTAATTCAGGCTCATTCAGTTTTTCATTAAAGGTAATGACTAAATCATAATCTTCAAAAAACCAGAGATCGTCGTGTTCAACATAGAAAATCACACCATTGATTTCTGCTGATGCACCAACGTGAATTGGCTGATTGCGTGCAATTCCTAATGAAAATCCACTTTGAATACTTTTACCTCCGTAACGCACGAAAAAACGTAAGGATGTACCAGGTGTTAAATCGAGCTCATCGATATACCAAGCTGCTGCTTCATTAGAAATGTTAATTTTCATATGGTCAGTCTCCTTCATGAGAACATTCTATTATCATAGTGAATCTTTGCATATATCTTATAACCATTTGATTTTTGGTTCGGATTTTTCCATGATCCGTTTAATATTTGCACGATGGCGATAAAAAATAAAAATATTTATAATTAATATGACTGTTGTGAACGGCCAATCGTTAAGTTCAAAAATTAGACAATAGAATAGCGCAGCGAGCGCAGCAATCATTGAAGATAAAGACACATATTTCGAAATGTATAATGTAATAAAAAAGAATAGAATAGCTAGAACAAATAAGAATGGTTCATATGCAAGTACGATACCTGCTGATGTTGCAACTGCTTTACCACCTTTAAAGCTCGCGAAAATGGGAAACATATGTCCAATTACTGCGATTAATCCAACGATTAATGGATGAATATCTGCCCCCAATAATTCTGGAAGAAGTGTCGCTAACGTACCTTTTAGAATATCCATAAGTGTAACGGTAATCCCGGGCTTGATACCTAGAATCCGAAAGGTATTGGTAGCTCCTAAATTTTTACTACCATGTTCCCGAATATCGACTTTATAAAAAGTTTTACCAATAATTAGCCCAGATGGAATAGAACCCAATAAATAGGCAAGAATCAAAGAAATAATAATCAATAGCATTATATAACCCTTTCTAAAAATATTTTCTTTATATGTAAGTTAAAGATTCATCTTATTGTATCATTTTCTATGAAAAAAGAACGGTCTAGTCAAAAATTTAATAAGAAAAATATAGCCTAAGAATGAGTAAATTAAATGTAGATCTAAGATTAGATAGAAATTTTGCTTCCTCCGTATAAATATATGCCTCATTTGAAATGGCTAATAAAAGGATTCTGACTTTACGGAAGGAACTTAAATGAGTATGATATAGGAAAATATTTTCTTAATTATGGAAATGGTGCATTTTTCTTTGTAAAATGATTGTTAAGATTTTAGAAAATTAGACAAAAAAGGAATGATGAAGATGACAATTACCAATCCAAGTAGAAATGAAATAGGCTCCATTTTAAAAAAAGCAAAACGTATCGCAGTAGTTGGATTATCAGATAATCCTGCACGAACTTCTTATATGGTTTCGAAAGCGATGCAAGATGCAGGATATGAAATAATCCCAGTTAATCCTACGGTAACGGATGTTTTAGGAGTTAAAGCAGTAGCCACATTAAAAGACATCGAAGGTCATGTAGATATCGTTAATGTATTTAGACGTTCAGAATTTTTACCAGATGTAGCAAGGGAATTTGCAGAAATTGATGCTGATATTTTTTGGGCTCAATTAGGAATTGAAAATCAAGAAGCCTATGATTATTTAACAGAAAAAGGCTACACTGTCATAATGGATCGCTGTATTAAAGTTGAACATGCAATGACAAAATAGTGAATCAATACGATCATCCTAAGCAAGAAAAAGTAAAAAGTTATTTGCTAAATATAAAATTACCGCTACAATTAGTATTTGAGATTGGAAATCTAAATTCATTTTTCTTTTTTAGAAAAGGAACAATATAAATACGACTTATTTTTCATACTAATAGTCGATTTCTATTCTTTTCCTATCATCAAATAGATATTATTTTTGATAGTACGGAAATGGAACACTTGTTCCTTTTTTGAATATATAATATACTTATACATGATAGAGTATAGAAAAGCTCAGAGAGTCAATTCATTGCAGTATGATTTGGCCCGGAAATTGGTTTAGGTTAGAAAGGGGAATTTCTGTGGCAAAGAACATAAAAACAATCGAGTACAACGATGATGCCATTCAAGTTCTAGAAGGACTGGAAGCGGTAAGAAAACGTCCAGGTATGTACATCGGAAGTACGGATGCTAGAGGACTTCATCATTTAGTGTATGAGATTGTAGATAACTCCGTAGATGAAGTATTAGCAGGTTTCGGAGATCAAATTATTGTTAAAATACATAAAGATAACAGTATCAGTGTGTCTGATAAAGGACGAGGTATGCCAACAGGTATGCATAAGCTTGGCAAGCCTACGCCAGAAGTCATTTTAACAATCCTGCACGCTGGTGGAAAATTCGGTCAAGGTGGTTATAAAACGAGCGGTGGTTTACATGGTGTAGGTGCATCCGTTGTAAATGCTTTGTCAGAATGGCTTGTTGTAACCATAAAACGTGACGGCTTTATATATGAACAACGTTTTGAAAATGGTGGAAAACCTGTCACGACATTGGAGAAAATCGGGAAAACAAATCAAATGGGAACGAAAATACATTTTAAACCAGACCCCACTATTTTCTCGGTAACCACATATAATTATGACACCTTAAGTGAACGTCTACGCGAATCTGCTTTTCTATTAAAAAACATGAAAATTGAACTAATCGATGAACGTCATGATCAACATGAACTTTTTCATTATGAAAATGGGATTGAAGCGTTTGTTGCTTATTTAAATGAAGAAAAAGACGTACTTCATTCGGTAGTTAGTTTTGAAGGGGAACAGAACGGAATAGAATTAGATTTTGCATTTCAGTTTAACGATGCTTACTCAGAAAATATTCTAAGTTTTGTTAATAATGTACGTACTAAAGACGGTGGTACTCATGAAGTGGGTGCGAAAACAGCTTTGACTCGCGCTTTTAATGATTATGCGAGGAAAACAGGGATGTTGAAGGAAAAGGAAAAAAACCTGGAGGGTACAGATATTCGTGAAGGTTTGTCTGCGATAATTTCCGTTCGTATTCCAGAAGAATTGCTTCAATTTGAGGGACAAACAAAGAGTAAGTTAGGGTCGAGTGAAGCCCGTTCGGCTGTTGATACGATTGTTTCAGAACATTTAGCTTATTTTTTTGAAGAAGATCCAACTTCAAGTACATTGTTAGTTAAAAAGGCAATTAAAGCGTCTCAAGCTAGGGAGGCAGCAAGAAAAGCACGTGAGGACGCAAGGAGCGGTAAAAAACGCAAAAAATCAGAAGCTGTTTTATCTGGAAAATTAACTCCTGCTCAATCGAAAAATCCCGAGAAAAACGAACTTTATTTAGTCGAAGGTGATTCAGCCGGCGGTTCAGCAAAACAAGGACGTGATCGACGTTTTCAAGCTGTTTTACCGTTAAGAGGAAAGGTTCTTAATACTGAAAAGGCAAAACTGGCTGATGCTCTTAAAAATGAAGAAATTAATACGATTATTTATGCAGTCGGTGCGGGGGTCGGTCCAGAATTTAAAATTAGTGATACAAATTATGATAAAGTCGTCATTATGACAGATGCCGATACAGATGGTGCACATATCCAAGTGTTACTACTTACTTTTTTCTATCGCTATATGAAGCCACTTATTGAAGGTGGAAAAGTATATATTGCTCTACCACCACTTTATAAGGTGAGCAAGGGTACAGGAAAAAAAGAAGTCATTGAGTATGCATGGAGTGATGAAGATCTACAAGAAGCGATTAACAAAATTGGTAAGGGTTATATTCTTCAGCGCTATAAAGGATTGGGAGAAATGAATGCCGATCAGCTTTGGGATACAACCATGAATCCAGAAACAAGAACACTCATTCGAGTGAAAATTGATGATGGTGCTCGTGCCGAAAGACGGATAACGACATTAATGGGTGACAAAGTAGAACCACGTCGTAAATGGATCGAGTCGAATGTTGCCTTTGGTCTCGATGAAGAATCGAATATTTTAGATAATGAAAATATATCGGTTGCAGAGGAGGCTGAATAAAGATGGTAGCAGAAGAAAAGTTTCTTGATTTAGCGTTAGAAGAAGTAATTGGCGACCGTTTTGGGCGCTATAGTAAATATATTATTCAAGATCGTGCACTACCCGATGCACGGGATGGATTAAAGCCTGTTCAACGTAGAATTTTATATGCGATGTATCATGATAAAAACCACTTTGATAAAGCATATCGTAAATCAGCCAAAACGGTTGGTTTAGTTATCGGTAATTATCACCCTCACGGTGATTCTTCCGTTTATGATGCAATGGTACGTATGTCTCAATCATGGAAATATGGTATGCCATTGATTGATATGCAAGGTAATAATGGTTCCATAGATGATGACCCAGCTGCTGCTATGCGATATACAGAGGCTCGATTATCTAAAATATCACATTCACTTTTAGAGAATATTTATGAGGAAACTGTTCCGTTTGTATTAAACTTTGATGATACTGAGCAAGAGCCATCTGTTCTTCCAGCACGTTTTCCTAATTTACTCATCAATGGTGCGACTGGTATTGCGGCAGGATACGCTACAAATATTCCACCATTTAACCTCAAAGAAATTATGGATGCAGCAATTCATCGATTGATTAATCCTTTAAGTGATGTGGAAGATCTCATGCAATTTATTCAAGGTCCAGATTTCCCAACAGCAGGAATTATCCAAGGCAAAGATGGCATTAAAGACATCTTAAGTAAGGGTAAAGGTAGAGTTGTTGTTAGAGCAAAGACTGAGATTGTTGAGACCAAAACACTTAAACAAATTGTAATTACTGAATTACCTTATGAAGTTATTAAATCAAATGTTGTAAAGAAAATTAACCAAGCCCTGCAGCGTGCCGACCAAA
>SMEO01000175.1_pt1 | contig 12905 bp, 11 predicted proteins | sample 2456251 | NCBI WGS metagenome assembly SMEO01 (sample SAMN10132594, study PRJNA489261) | soil metagenome | isolation source: day1 control-silt loam soil ammended | place: USA | reverse complement strand
TGCGGCGTACTTTCGGCGGCACTCAGAAAGGCTGCGCCCATGCTGTTGCCAATGGTGATCAAGCGCACCATCAAATCCAGAAAATCGGGAATTTGCGACACAATTTTGCGGTGACGTTTATCGCTGCGAAACCATAGAAAGGTATACGCCCCCAACAAGGTGGCAACCAGCATTGCCACGCCCGCCACAGGGCCAACCAGAGCCAACAAGACCGCCGGCGGCACTAACGTCCCCAGCAAGAGGAACAGGTAAAAACGGCGCGAAGGCTGAATACCCGTGCGCAACATGAATTCCCGCCATCCTTTTGGAGCACTTAGCCATGCATCCTGGACGGCAGGCTGTATCCGTACACTGCTCTGTACCGCCGGGCGCAAAGCCAATTGCTGCTCCAACACCTGAGCCGAACGTTGGGCCTGCTGGCGACGGGCGCCTTTAGCCCACAAAAGCAAGGCACCGAGCATCAGAATGACAGCCGCCAAAGCGATATACAAAGCCATCATTTAGCGTCTCCAATCCCAGAAGCCACCACCATCTTTAGACGTGTTGTCCTGGGCCTGAACCTGTTCATTCGCCAATTGATCGCGATACTGCATCAGCTTGCGCGTATGCGGATGAATGCCCAGGCTGACCCAGCGATCCTGCTCCGTACCATCGTCCAGCACATAGGATTCGTGGCGGTACAGCTCTTGCATGGCAATCACACCGTCGCCCATGCCCGTAATTTCCGTAATGGACAGTACACGTCGCTTGCCATTGGGCAAGCGTCCGATCTGGATAATGAAATCCAGTGCACTGGCAATTTGTCGGCGCAAACTGTCTTCACTGCCTTGAAAGCCGGCAAAACCGGCCAGCATTTCAACGCGGTATACACATTCACGTGGCGAATTGGCGTGGATGGTCGCCATAGACCCTTCATGACCGGTGTTCATGGCTTGCAACATATCGATCACCTCGGCACCTCGAACCTCCCCCACCACCACACGGTCCGGGCGCATACGCAAACTGTTGCGCAACAGCTCGCGGATAGAGATCTCGCCACTGCCGTCATACCCAGCCTGGCGCGCTTCTAGTCGCACCACGTGCGGGTGATTCAAGGCCAGCTCAGCCGTATCCTCTACCGTCACTACCCGCTCGGTTTTAGGAATATAAAAGGCTAAAGCATTCAGCAAAGACGTCTTGCCCGAGCTGGTTCCGCCTGAAATCAAAATATTGCAGCGCGAGGCCACTGCGGCTTGCAGCAAGCGATCTACGGGCTCATCAAAGGCCCCCAAACGCATCAGGTCTTCAGGCTTGAGCGGGTCCTTGCGAAACTTACGGATGGAGACCATGGGGCCGTCCACCGCCAAAGGATGGATGACCACGTTCAGGCGGCCACCATCGGGCAAACGCGCATCGACCATGGGCACGGACTCGTCCAGCCTGCGCCCCAAGGGGGCCAGAATACGGCGCACAATGCGCAGCACGTGCTGGTCATCAGTAAAGCCGCTGGGCTCAGGTCCCAAAATACCGCCGCGCGACACAAACAGCTTGTCGTAGCCGTTGATCAAAATATCTTCAACTGCCGGGTCTTCCAGCAAATCCTCCAAAGGGCCCAGGCCTGCCAGCTCGCGCGTCAACGCCTGCACGATCTCCCGAACTTCCTGTTCATTAACCGGCACCCGTTTCAAACGAACGAAGCTGGCCAGCTCGATACCTACAAAGTCCTGAATGGCCTGCCGGGTCCAGCGGCCAAACTCGGCCCCCAACTCTTCGATACGAGCCAGCAAATGTTCATGGGCCTGCTCCCGGACCTGAATCAGGTCGGGACGCCCACCGAGCAATGAAGTATTGTTCATGCCTTACTTTTCCATGCTTGGGCCTGTTCAGCCCCCGAACCTGAATTTCAACCGTCCCAAAACTGTACTGATCTTGTTTTGTGACAGCCCCTGTCTGCGCCCCGCCAAACCCGATGCCAGACTTTGCAGGGCACGGGTATACGGGTCCTTCTCATCAACTTGCACTAAAATCTTGCCCAAACCGGCGCTACGCATATGGCCCAAGCGCCGGTCCGGCAAGACGGCAGCCAACTCCAGGCCAAAACGCTCCGCAATGGCCTGCCCGGAAAAACCGTAAGCAGGATCAAACTGGTTAACCACCAAACGTACATTGGCTAGTGCATCAAACTGGGCACGCAGAGCCAGAAACTCGGCCAGAGACACTAATGCCCCCATGCTCTGATCCGTCACCACCAGCACCTCGTCCACCAGTGATTCCAGTTCCACCAGAAAGCGGGGGTTGGGAAACCCCCCTGCATCAATCACCAAGCAACCCATGCGTTCACGCAAATAGCTGCACAGCCCCAGCGAATCTTCCAGACTGATTTGATTGAGAGTGTTCACATCAGCCGGCAGGGACAAGAGGTTGAGCCCACTACTGTGTTGCGCCAACGCAGAGTGCAACATCGTGTCGTCCATACGGTGTCGCTGCGAAGCAGCCTGGATAAAGTCAAAGTCAGACCCTAATCCCATGTACAAAGCGCAGTCGCCAGTAGGGGCACCCAAGTCCAGCAAACCTACTCGTTCGGGCAGAGGCACCAGTTCTACCGGTAGGGGTTTAGCCGAGGACAAGCCTCGTACCTCTTTACCCATGCGATTCATCTCTTGCTGCAACAACCAGGACAGACTGCTGGCGATGGTGCTGCACCCCACACCGATACGCGCGCCCATCAGCAATACGCTGCGAAAGGGCTTGTCCAGCAAAGGACTGTGTTGGGTTTGACCCAGCTTTTCGATCAAAATCTGCAACTGCTGCTGCAAATCCTCGTTCGTGTCCAGATTTAGAAATTCATTGGCTCCCGCTCGCAAGGCATTAACCGGCCCCTGCGGCACCGAGGCACGCCCCACTGCCACACGCTGAACACTGGCATCTAAGCGGGCCAGACTGCGTACCAAGGTCACAATCTGTCCGTTCTCTTCACCATGCTGCCCATGGGCAAAATCAAAAAACACCAAAGGTTCCGCTTGCTGGGCCAACTCCCGGCGCAAGCTCTCGGTGCTCGGTTCAATAGCTCGCACCGTCAACAGGCCGGCAGCGGCCGTGTTGATCATCACAGCCAGCTCGGGGTGCTCTGTACACAAGAGATATTCCCGATATCGTTGCACGTCACCACTCCTCGCGCTTAGCGCGAAAATCCTGGCATCTGCTCGTAGCCATGACGGCCCAGCAAGAAGTAACCCCAGGCATTGGGCGCGTCGTCCAGCTTTTCCTGACGTCCACCGGGCAAGGCAATCGTGGCCCCTTTCTGAATCGGCTTGATCAGACGCGGAGTCACCACAATGACCAGTTCCAGCTCTTTTTGGCTGTACTGCACGTTGCGAAAGAAGCTGCCCAAAATGGGCAGATCACCCAAGAAGGGAATCTTATTGACGGAGGCCGCCGTTTGACGCGATACCAAACCGCTGATGATGTAGCTCTCGCCATCACCCAGCTCAATCGTGGTGTCGGCGCGGCGAGTTCGTAAGGAAGGCATCACGCCGCCACCGGGCATTTCCACCACCCGCGAGTAATCCAGATCACTGGCTTCAGGCGCGACCTTCAGAGCGATGCGGTCAGGTGACAGAACCGTAGGCGTCACCGTCAAGCCAATACCAAAGGGCTTGTATTCCACCGTGGTGGTACCCAAACCGCCCGAACTAGGGATAGGAATTTCACCACCGGACAGAAAGCTGGCACTATGGCCAGACATGGCGACCAAAGTCGGCTCAGCGAGCACACGTGCCAGGCCGTTTTGCTCCAGCAGATTCAAAGCGGCTCCGAAGTTGCGCGAGTTGTAGGCCAAGCTCAAGCCTCCGCTCAATGCTTGAGGTAACAAATTCACGCCACCGGACCAAGGTTTGCCGCCAATAGCATTAGCACTCAAACCAATGTCTTTTGCCACGTCGCGGGAGACTTCCACCACTTTGACTTCAACCTGCACCATGCCGCTGGCGCTGACCTCGGACAGATCCAGTACAGCGGCATCCGGGCCACCACCAGAACGGGCGGCAGCCATGGCATCTTGATGATCGAGCAAGGAAGAGCTACTGCCAGTAATCAAGGACTGTTGGCCCGCACTGGACACCTGAGCCGACAAGGGCCGGCCCGACTGCGCCAGCTGCTGCTGCACCTGGCTAGTCACTTCCACGGTCCAGCGCTCGGGATTGCTGCGGCCTGGCATCCAGACGCGCAAATCCGCTGTACCAGCCCGCTTGCCGATCAGGAGCACTTCGCCCCGCTGCCCCGACGATGAGGACAGGATTTGTACATCCGCCACGCTGTCATCGCTGATTGCCACACGCTGTGGAACTTGCGGCAAGCGCAAAATATCCTGATCGTTAGCCACCAGTCGAATCACCTTCTGGCTAGCGCTGGTCTGAACCGTTTGCGCCATAACTGGCATGGGCACCAAACCCGACAAGCAGAGCGCATACCAGCACCCCAAACCCAGACCTGCTTTTTTGATTTTCTGTCTCATGTGTTTAATCCATGCTGCCTTGCGTCGCTTCCCGTCAACCGCCACCAGCAGGCTGACCCGTCCCCACAACAAGCTCTTGATTACTTAATACTGAATGACTTCCACGCGGCCCCCGCGAATCACCTCAGTGCGGCGTGGTGGTGCGGCATGCGGCTCACCACCGGCAAGGGCCCGTGCTTGCACCTGTTCTTTTTCCGTCTGGCTGATCGAGAATTCACGCAGACCCAAACCAGCCATGGCGCGGTTATCCGGCAACTTCAAGGCATCGCGCTGTTCAGTATCCAGGCTGGCGCGGGCAGGAATCAGCCCGGCAAATTCGGGGAATAAAGAGGCGTCAGGCAGACTCTCGTCCATCGGTGCACGCAAGACCAATTGCAAACTGCCGCTACGGCTGGCCAGCAAAAGCTCGTTCACCGATTCCAGGGGAACTGCCAGCATGGCGTGACGCGCTTGGGTATCTGCACGCGTAGCACTGGCTTCTGCCGGATCCGGACCAGACAAGGACGCACCGCCATACGCCAATACGCGCACACGCGGCATCAACAAACGGGCCTGAGTGTCTTTAACCTCGTTATTGCTGTTGAAGGTGATGAAGATATCGACCAGATCACCCGGCTCGACGCGGTGACTGGCGCCAGAGATTAAGTCAATTGGGATGCTGACCGCCCGCTCACCGGTTTCCAGATAACTGGCCAGGCTTTTGGCGATAAAGCTGCTCAAGACAGGCTGCCCCTGCTCCAGATCAAAACGCAAGGTTTTGCCTGCCAAAGCCTCCAAGGTATTGAAAGACTGGGCCGGAGCAGCCGGCCACTGAGCCAACTGCAAGGCGTCTGCCTGCAAGGTTTCCCCTGCCTTCAGATCGCGCTTGACGACCACCACGGCCTGCAAAGCAGCCGTCGGTTCCTGGTCTGACGCGCTGGCCACAGGCTGAACCACGACGGGTTCAGGTTTCATGCCCAGGTACAGGGCAAAAGCAACCAATACGGCTGCTATCAGCAATAAAAGGACTGCCGCCCCCTTCATAATGCCGCTCATTGAGGTCGTCTCCGTAGTACGAGTAATGTCTTGGCACTTAGCGTGCGCAGTTGATCTTCTTCATCTGGCTCAGAACTGAGCAGATCCAAGGTTTGCGAAAGAATGCCGGGTTCCATATCCAGCTTCAAGGACAACTGGGCACAGTCGTACTGAGGCTCTGCCGCACAGGCTTGGGACTGGACATTCGCGCTGAGATCTCCAAACCAATGCAGGAACGAGTCACTCTTGGCTTTGCCCTTGCCATAGTTTTCTGCCAGCTCTTTATTCACAAAGGGCTCAATCTCATCCGCGTTCTTGACATGCATGGTCACTTGGCGGGACAAGTCGCCCACTAAATGGCTCATTTTTTGTTGTGCCAAAAACAGCGAGCTAAACGTGATGATGCCGCTGAAAACCAGCAAGAGAATTCCCACCATCAAAGCAAACTCAATAGCGGCAACACCTTGCTGACGGCCTGCAGATGTGGGGGGAAGAAGGCGGTGACTCATGGCGTGCCCCCCCTATTTCCCATTTCCCCGGCAACCATCAGATTGATCTGGGCACGGCCTTTCAACTGTTCGGGGACGACCAGCGCAAATAAGGTGTCGGGTGCAAAGCGAGGAATCAGTGGAGCTTGAAGATAGTCGTACTCAATGCCCACCAGCACGTCGTCTTGCTGCAAGGTAGCGCTGACTCTCACATGCTCGCTGCCTACCCAATTGCTTAACCATTGAACCTGATCGGCCGCTACTGCCTGCGCTCTATCTGCACGCGCCTGCAAGCGCTCCAGGCCTGCGACAGGACCAGTACCCGGATCGATCAAGGCAGCGCGCGCACCGGACTCGGCGGCGAAATTCAAAGACTGCTGCGCGGTCATGATCAGACCGAAAGTCAGCAATCCATAAATGAAGAGAAACAGCAATGGGAACACCAATGCAAACTCCAGCGCGTAGGCTCCGTATTGATATTTTTTATCTACGCCACGCCGCGTCGGTAATTGGCCCTCTCGTGGGGGCATTATTGATTTTGCATCCATACCCACCCCATTGTTGCAAGGGATAACCAAGCCCCTAAGGGCACACTACGCGCTTTGACTCGGGTCCCCGGCAAAGCGAATCCGTACTTACGTTCCAAAGACGGTATCAGCACTAGTACTAAGGCATGCAAACCCGCCAGTACTGTGGCAAACAACACCACCATCCCTGCTTCTTTCCACCCCAAGGCCAGGCCCAGCACGGCCATCAACTTCACATCTGCTGCGCCCATCAAACGTAATAACCAGATTGGATAAAACACCAGCAAAGCCGCTGCAAAACCGATCAGTGAGTCCCCCCAGCCCGCCACCCATCCCCAGGGCAAGCCATAAAACACACTGACAGCTACCTTATGCAGCAGTACTGCTAAACAGTAAAAAACCAGTAACGAATTAGGGATTTTCCGAAATCTCAGATCACGATAAATAATCTGAATGGAAAAGAAAAAAAGAAGAAAAAGAAAAGAAAGCGTTATTAAATCGGACATAAGCATCAGCCATTCAAGCTAAAAGGCACAGCCAGACTTGAATTGGCTGATGCTAAAACAAAGCAAACTCTATTGATCAGTTAGTATCCATCTAGCCTTCACCTTTCGCCCCATCGATAGCCGTAGAAACCGCCTCAAACATTGCAGACAGGTCTTTCCCCAATATCGTCAAAGTACCAATGATCGCCACAGCGATCAGCCCAGCGATCAGGCCGTACTCAATCGCCGTTGCACCGTCTTCATCGTTCCAGAATTGCTGTAGTTGAGTCTTCATGACTGTCCCCATTTAAAAAGAAAGAATCACCCTCAAAGGCGAGGATTACAGGCCCCGCGGGGCACAACTCTTTGCCAACTTTGGCAACTTCTACTACCAACCGTTATCAATTTTTGTATTTTTGAGATGAAATCATCTTAAACCCAGGTATGTATATGTTTTTACTAGGGTTTACGTGTAACACACGTCAAATACACAAACGAATTCTAGCTCAAAGATACGAAAAACGCATGATTGTGTATTTACAACAGCGAAATTCCCATAGAAAAAGACCAAAAAACAGCTAATTTGAAACCTTTACTTACCTAAGTTGTGTCTAAGTTTGCTAATGTTGCTGTTTCTATCATTTCAAAATGCAACAATAGACACTCCGTTTTACCTATGAAGACGGTAGAAGCCACTGCTTTAATTACTTGATAGAAAGTAGTTTTTTTCCGATCCCCTGTTACAAGCAAGGGAAAACCCCTGTAGAGCGAAGTAAGCACGAATACAGCGATAAAGGACTGTTTGTTCACGCACTAAATCAGGGCTAATTTTTTTACGTTTCAAAATGTAATAGTTAAGGTCTTTTAAAACCGCAACTCAAAACAAGACCCTTTCAAACAGCAAAAAGTGACAGAGAAGATAAACTACGGCACAGTAGAAAAAAGCGCCCGATTTTCAGCTAATAATGATTAATGAATATGAATCCCAAGCACTACTTGCCACTGGCCTGTCTTAGAAAAAAAAATCCCAGCCTGATTGCGAGCCTGGGATTGTTTATGGGTCTGGCTACCGTAAGCCTGAATAGTCAGGCAGACGCCCCATTACGGGGAAACCCCGTTGACTCCTTGCCCCCTATCAACGCACCCGCCCCCAGTACCCGCACTCCTTCACTCAATATTCCACCTGCGGCGGCTCAGAGCCAGCTACAACAACAGCTTCAACTACAACTGGTCGTGCGTACCTTTGATGTCAGTGGCAGTCGCAGTGTTCCTTTTGAGCAAATCACTGCCATTTTGGAACCCCTGGCCGGTAAAACGGTTAGCATCGCCCAGCTGATCAATGAGGTGAACAAGATCACCGCGCTGTACCAGCAGCAGGGTTACCCCCTGTCTTTTGCCATCTTGCAGCAACAGGATTTCTCGCAGGGACACATCAAAGTGACCGTGGTCGAAGGTCATGTCGGCAGTGTCCGCATTGAGGGTGACCCCGGCCGCAGTCAGGCTCGTATTGAACGCATTGCCCAAGCCATGGTGGATGAGAAGCCTTTGACCCAGCGTACGCTGGAGCGCACCATGAACCTGCTGCGTACGGTGCCTGGTTTGAAAATCGATCCCAAGCTGGACATGCCCGTTCGCACCGACGGGGCTTCTGAACTGCTCATCAATGCACAGCACAAATCATTCAGTGCCAATGCCAGCGTGGCAGAAATGGGGTCCAGCAAACAAGCGCTGGTACAGCTCAGTGCCAATAGCCTGACTCCCTTAGGGGAGGAGCTGAAACTAACCGCTGCCATTCCCACCAGTTCCGAGGACGTCAAGTACATCAGCGGTAATCTGACTATTCCTCTGAATGGCGATGGTCTGGCTCTGGAGATTGATGGCTATCACTATCGTTCCACGCCACGCGACGAAGTCCTGGAAAGCCAGGGCTGGAATCGTAAAGTCATTAACGAGCGCATTGGGGCAGCGATCAGCTACCCCTTTATTCTGAATAATCAAAGCAGCCTGAAAGGGACAGCGGGCTTTTACGCCAGCCGCTCCCTGGATGACTACACGCACAAAACCCTAGATAACGTCTGGATTGAAAACACCACAGACGTACGCGCCCTGAAAGCCGAGCTTCGTTACACCGATGCCTCGCCGCGCCAATCCCGCGAGATCAACCTGGGGGCCTACAAAGGTCTGGACGCCATGGGCGCGCGTAAAACCTTGAATACCTATTTGCAGCGCGACCTCGAATCAGACATGGATCTGAACTTCACCCGCTGGACGGCATCGATCAAGCAAAACCTAGCCTTGCCCGGCCAGTTTGGTATGAGTTTTTCGGCCAGTGGTCAGTACAGCTCGAACGTACTGCCCAATTCCGAGCAAGTCTCTTTTGGAGCCTGGCGCCACGGTTATGGCTATCCACAAGGGGAAATGGCGGGCGATAAAGGGGTGGGGGCTACCCTAGAACTGAACCGGCGCTTTACGAACTCGTCCAGCTGGCTCAATAACATCCAGCCTTACATTGCCTATGACTGGGCACGTGCCTGGTATAACCTGGACCGGCTCAATAGTTACAACAACCGCAGTTTGCGCTCCGCCGCCATTGGGGTTCGCCTGTCCAATAACAAGCACTATCTGTTCGATATCAACGTAGCCAAGCCGCTGGGCGATCTGCCCGTCAACTCTGATGAACGCAAACTACGGCTAAACACCAACTTTCTGTTTTTCTACGACGGCTTTTAAGCTCCGCTTCAACAGCCCCTACATCGCTTACCTCGCCTCCTGGCCATCGCAAGATGGCCTTTTTTGTGTTCTATCCAAGCCTATTCGGGCCTCAGGTGTTACGAAAAACGTTACGTAACAAGAGCGGAACATCCGGCACAAACAGCCCCAGACTGGCTTGAACCAAGCACTGAACAGATAAGGATCGTAGTCCTTCAGAACAAAAAAATCAGCCTAACCCAATGTTTTATAAGAATAATAAAAAAACAAAAAGCCAATCCAAAAACTTGGCATGCCATTTGCTTTATTCCTATCAACAGCCCTTTAAGGGCGTGCTTACACTTCAAATTGGAGTCAGACATGAAAGCAAGGAATTCAGCAAGAAAAACCACGGTCCACGGCACTTTGCAACGTACTGTTGTAGCCACACTGGTCATCAGCGCCGCCGTCCTGGCCGGTTGCTCTTCGCGCGGCGGAGTGCGCGATGGTCTGGAGGTGTCCGTACGTCCACCCGTGGTTGATCCCGGCCTGCCTAATCCCGGTGACGGCGGCAACGGTGGTGGAAACAATGGTGGCGGTAATAACGGTGGCGGCAATGGTGGCGGCCAAGACAATAGCCTGACCCAAAATGCTTTGGGCAATCTGGGCCAGGCAGTTGACAACGTGATCCCTCTTAACCTGGGCAAAACCGGCAATCAGCTGGGCCAGACAGTGGACGGCGTTCTGAAACCGGTCACCAACATCGTCACGGACACAACGCGCACCGTGGGCGGCGTCACCGGCCTGGGACAACCAGTCAATGGCCTGACCCAGCAAGTCGGTGGCGTTGTCACCAATCTGGGCGGACAACTGAGCAAAGCCGGCCTACCCCTGAATCTGGGCGAAGGCGCTGGTGGCCTGCTCTCTCATCTGGGCCAAGCCGTCGGTTCGGCCGGTGGCCTGCTGGTCAACGACCCCACGAATTCCAATCCACTGGGTAATACCCTACACCACGCCACCAAAGGCGTAGAAGTACTGACAGGTGCATTGCTGGGTGAAGGCAGTTTGCTGCACCCACTAACCGCGCAACTGGGTTTAGGCGGTATTTTGCTGGCTGATAGCGGTGAACCGGTACTGAAACCTGCACTGGGCAATGTCGGCCAAACCGTAGACAACATTCTCCCCCTGGGTTTGAACCCCATTCTGGGTGACGTCGGCGGGGCATTAGACAACACCGTGGCCCCAGTCGCCGCAACCGTCACCAACGTGACTCAGCAAGTGGGTGATGGTTTGGGAGTTGGCCAGCCTATCAATGCTTTGCTGGGCGGTGTAGGCAGTGCCTTGGGCAATGTGGGTAGCCAGCTGGACAATGCCGCTCCTTTGGGACTGGGTGGCGTCGTAGGTCACTTGGGTCAGGCCGTGGCCTCGGCCGGCGGCTTGCTACACAAGACAGAGGCCAACCCCAACCCGCTGGGTAATACCTTGAATCACGCTACACAGGCCGTCGCTTCCCTGACGGGTGGGCTGGGCGGTATTACGGGTGGCGAAGGAGGCGGCTTGCTCGGTGGATTGACGGGCGGATTGGGCGGCGGTGACGCTGCCAATGGCGGCTTGCTGGCTCCCGTCACCAATCTGGTGGGTGGTTTGACCGGCGGATTGGGCGGCGGTGACGCTGCCAATGGTGGCTTGCTGGCTCCCGTCACCAATCTGGTAGGTGGTTTGACCGGCGGACTGGGCGGCGGTGACGCTGCCAATGGTGGCTTGCTGGCTCCGGTCACCAATCTGGTGGGTGGTTTGACCGGCGGACTGGGCGGCGGTGACGCTGCCAATGGCGGTTTGCTGGCTCCGGTCACCAATCTGGTGGGTGGCTTGACCGGCGGTCTGGGCGGCGGTGACGCTAGCAATGGTGGTTTACTCGCACCAGTAACCGGGCTCTTGGGGGGTATTACCGGTAGTGTCTCGGTAGGCGGCGCAGCCACTGAAGGACAGGCAGGTGGTGGTCTGTTGGCCCCCGTCACCGGTTTGGTGGGTGGCTTGGTTGGTGGCTTGACCGGAGGTGTCAACGGGCAGGCCAACACGGGTGCAACAGGTGGCGGACAAACTAATGGTGGATTGCTGGCTCCCGTGAACGGTTTGCTCGGCGGCCTGCTGGGAGGTGGCCAGAAATGATGAATAAAGTCATGAACCCGGTCAGCCTGCCCGTGAGCTTTCACCCTGGCCCACAAAGCGCTGGGGCACGGGCAAGCTGGTCCTCTCACACTGATGAAAACACCATGCTTTCAGAAAAGATGTTGATGGACCTGGGGAAAATGCTGGGTCGTCAGTTCACCATCTACGCAGAGGCCCTGAAAGCCAGTTTGGCCGAACAAGCCAGCATGCCCTTGAATGACTTCAAAGCACTGGAATACATCATGGAGTTCGATGCCCTGCCCACCGGCCAGCTCGCCCACCTGATGGACCTGAGCGCCAGTGGAGTCAGTGCCCTGATCAACCGCTTGGAACACCGAGGCTACATCACGCGCGGCCGTCATCCTTTAGACAAGCGAGTCATTGCCCTGCATCCGGTCATAGACAAGTGCCGCGAAGTGCTGGCTGTCAAAGAACGGGCTATTAATCAGGCCATCAATACAGCAGCCAATCAAAACCCAGCCCAACTAATCGCCATGTACGACTTTCTGGTCGACAGCATGAGCACCTTCAGGCAGAACACCAAAGCCTGGCTGGATGCCAAGGCACTCGTCCCACGAGCCTCCTAAAGGTCTGGTCTGCTCACTCTGAACCGCTGCTTGTCAGCGGTTCTTTTTTTGTTACGTAACACGTTCCGCCCCGTGCCCAAAATCCGTAACAAATAGCCTTCTTTTTTTCCTGCACTTTCGTTCACTACCAGTCTGAATGCGGCTTACAGGCCAATCTATAAGTTGGCACGAGAATTGCTTCAATAGATTCAGGAAGCAAGCAAATACCCGATTATTTATTGGAGCAAGCAATGCATAAGAATACAGACAGCAAGAAACCAGGCCTGCGCCTGACTCTCCTGGCCACCTTGATGGTCAGCACCTTGGCCTTGACCGCTTGCGGCAGTTTGACTGGCGGTGGTGGTGGAGGCGGAGGCGGTGGAGAAACTCCCACCAACCCCGGTCCAGGCACTGGCGGCCCAGGTGGCGGCGACAACGGCGGTGGTGACAACGGCGGCGGTGACAACGGTGGCGGT
>SMEO01000230.1_pt1 | contig 13108 bp, 13 predicted proteins | sample 2456251 | NCBI WGS metagenome assembly SMEO01 (sample SAMN10132594, study PRJNA489261) | soil metagenome | isolation source: day1 control-silt loam soil ammended | place: USA | reverse complement strand
CTCTAGATGGACTGGGCGCCCCCATAATTGATGGATATACGGCAATACCTTCTCTAAATATTTTAAATCAAGTTCAATATCTTCAAACCAGTGCTTTAAATACAACTCACCATTTCTCATAAAATCACCATCATTCACAGTAATATATGGAAATCCTCCATTCACCCTCATACTAACAAGCTGATCACGTACCTGTTCCCATGCTTTATCCACAATTTTATATTCTTTTCCTTGTTTTTGGAACAAATACATATCTTCTCGCATAACTAAATCCTTCGTTAAATAATTTCGTAGAAAGGAAATATCTGACTCAATTTCTCTTACTTCAAAAATTTTATCCCGACCAGAATTCGGTTTAACTCCAAGCTTTATCATCTCTTCTGTTGGATTGTTATAACGTTCCTCAATATCTTCTAGCACCTTTAGACCCAGATAATATGGATTAATACTTGTGCGAGATGGTTGGACGACACCTGCATTCAGCTTCGCAAATTCAATTGCTTCACCTGAAGATAAATCTAATTCACGAATAATTCGCTGATGCCAATAGGATGCCCAGCCTTCATTCATAATTTTTGTTTCAAGCTGAGGCCAAAAGTACAGCATTTCTTCACGAATCATCGTCATAATATCTCGTTGCCAGTCTGATAATTCTCTACTATAATGCTCAATGAATAGCATCACATCTTTTTCTGGTCTTGGTGGGATTTTTTTACGTTTGTTCACAGGTGGCTTTTCTGACAGCTTGTTTGTGCCATCCAAAGCCCATAAATCATCATAATCTGTCTCAACTGGTTTTATTTCTTCTGATTCCTCTTCGTCTTCAATTGACCAAGAAAGCTTTGGCCTCATGAGTGATGGATCAATATGCTCTTCTATCGCCAAGACTGCGTCGAGGAAGGTTTCGACTTCTCTTTTGCCATGAAGGATTTCATATTCACGAATCCTTTCAGCTGTCGCTGCCATACTCTCGACCATATCTCGCTTTGTGTTATGAAAGCGCAAATTATTTTTGAAGAAATCACAATGAGCTAACACGTGAGCTACAATTAATTTATTTTGCACGAGTGAATTTGAATCTAATAAAAAAGCGTAACACGGATTGGAGTTAATAACTAGTTCGTAAATTTTACTTAAACCAAAATCGTACTGAAGCTTCATTTTATGAAACTGTTTTCCAAAGCTCCAATGGGAAAATCGAGTGGGCATGCCATATGCTCCAAAGGTATAAATAATTTCCGGAGGACAAATTTCATAACGCATTGGATAAAAATCGAGTCCAAACCCCGTGGCAATTTCAGTAATTTCACTAATTGCATATTCTAAATCCTTTTGCTCCATTTGACTCATCCACAGTTCCCCCTTGTCACTCTCTTTATCATAATGTATGAGAAAGTGGAGAGAACATGACCGAAAACTAGTCTATCGTATTTCCTCAACCGTCAATTGTAATAGTTTTTTTTGGAATAAACTATGTTTAATCTTCACTCTTACTTTAATGTCTCGACCTTTTTCCTTTACTAAAAATAGAAACCGATCCTCAACAATACCTTTACTAATAATGTTCCGACCTTCGAAATTGTAATCCGTTACCTCATCGGATGGATAATCAGCCTCAACAACAGCAATCGCAACTTTACCATATTTTTCATATCCTACATTTTTCTCTTGCTGCGCAAAACCACTTCCCACTGAACTAAACATCATAACTGTAAAGAATAATAGTGCTATGTTCTTTTTCATTCATTTCCCTCCTTTGGAAAAAGTCTAAACTAACTCACATTGTTTTTATTATGATAAAATTAAAAATTCCTATTCCATTTAAGTGCCTCATTTACAAGCATCATTCCAACATATTGATTTCGTTCCCACTCTTCAGGAAATACAGAAAGTGGTGGATGAGTTTCATCTACTAAGTAGCTTAATTCAATTGTCATAGCAGGACGCTCAAACTCGGTGATAAACCAATCGGTAAATCCACTTCCTATCGCATGATTCTCAGGCATAGAAAGCTGATATCCTGTCATCCGAGCTGTTTTTTTGGCTAACTTATAATCCCTTAATAGATGCTCTCGTTTGTTATGGTAGTACCAAAAGATCTCTCTTCCTGACGTATGATAACTTACGGAAAGTAATGGTTTGACTGTTCTCGTAAATGTTGTTAATGTTTGAACCTCGATTGCCTCTAATGGCTTCCTACCTTTGTAAAACTGATAAGAGGGTTTAGTACTTTCTGCTTTTACATCATGCCAGCCTGCGGGATATTGACGATTTAAATCTACACCTTTTGCATTCGCCTTCCATCTCACCCAATTAAAACGATATCCATTCATCTGCCAAACAGCCATCTTCTCAGCAAAAGAAAGACCAGATAAATTATTTTGTTGAATGGATACCCCATCAGGATTGATCATCGGTACAAACCATATACTCACCTCATCTAATGATTGCGTGGAATAGGAACCAAGCTTTTTTTCTAACTCATAAGCTGTCGCATACTTTTCCAGCATTTTCATTAGTAAGATTGTCGTCATCCACTCTCGTCCATGATGAGCCCCAACAAATAAAAGGGATTTCTCTCCGTTTCCCAGCTTTGCAGCCCAAAGATTTCGTCCTTTTTCAGACTTTCCGATGGATTGCAGCTTAATGGGTAATGTATCTTGTAAAATAAATAAGTCCTCTTCCATCTCTTCATAGCTATACATGTGATCTACTTTCAAAACGCTTTCAGCACTTATCATTGTCGGATAAATAAATAAACTAACAAAACAAATGAACATGATTTTTTGCATATCTTCACCCATATGACTTTTATTCAGGGAAAAACTAACAAGCTGATTTTCTCTCCATCACCACAATTTGTCTGAAATTGTTCCGGAGAAAATGAACAAGCTACAAATAGCTCCTTATTAAGGAGGAGAGTTTTAAATGATAAATTCGGATTATGATGTAGCTTTGTTTTATACACACCGTTCTGAATGGGATCAACTACTCATCTTGATGGTACGAACAAAGGATCACTTTTTATCAAAAAAAATAGAACATTTTTTACACGCTTATCATTATGAACACGACTACGAGGTCATCGAAACAAAATTGTACACCCTATTGCGATATCTGGATCATGCAGCAAAAACAACTACCCATTATTTACGTGAACTTCCAAGCTGAATTTCACCAATAGTATCTACGAAGCGGGCATATTTATACTTGGAATGTAACTTCTCTAATGTATAAGATAAGGGAACTATGGCTGGTAACCCTTTAAGCGAAACAAAAAAACGGGGGTAAACACTTTATGTGTTCACCCCCGTTACTATTTATCGCTAATTATCACTTTTACTTCTCGTTTTAAATCAATGCAGAAATTTGCTTCATAAAGTCATCTATCGTATCCGATAATGTATCTTTTACTTCATCCATGGAGTTACCTTTCACTCCAAAATAAAACTTAATTTTCGGTTCCGTTCCGGATGGTCGTAAGCATACCCACGTACCATCATCAAGAAAATATTTTAAAACATTCGATTTTGGAAGATCAATTTCTTCTTCTTTATTCGCAATAATTCTTTTACTGTTTTGATAATCCTCTTGTACAAGAACTTCATGACCAGCAATTTCATTTGGAGGATTAGTTCGGAAATGTTGAAGAACTCCTTGAATTTGTTTTGCTCCTTCTATTCCCTTTAAGGTTAATGAGCGTAATCCCTCTAAATAATATCCGTATTTTTCAAATACATGTAATAGGCCTTCATATAGCGTCATACCTTGTTTTTTATAATATGCGCATATTTCAACCGCTAATATAGATGCCTGAATAGCATCCTTATCACGAGCAAATTCCTTAATTAAATAACCATAGCTTTCCTCATAGCCAAATAAGAAGGAATGTTTACCGCCCGCTTCATATTCTTTAATTTTTTCACCAATAAATTTAAATCCAGTTAACACATCTACCGTTTTCAAGCCATAAGTATCTGCAATCGCTCTTCCAATTTCAGAAGTAACAATCGTTTTTAACACGACTCCATTTTCAGGAAGCGTTCCTTTTGCCTGCTTTTGAGATAATAAATAATCAAGGAATAACGCGCCTGTTTGATTTCCTGTTAAAACAACATAATCGCCTTTTTCATTTTTTACAGCAATTCCTAGTCGATCTGCGTCTGGGTCTGTTGCTACTAATAAATCGGCATCAATTTTATTTCCCACTTCAATGGCCATTTCAAAGGCTGCGGGTTCTTCTGGATTTGGAGATTTCACAGTTGAAAAATTCGGATCAGGTAATTCTTGTTCTTTTACAATATGTACGTTTTTATATCCTAAGTCATGCAATGCCAGGCGGACAGACTTATTCGACGTACCATGAAGTGGAGTAAAGACAACTTTCACATCTACTTCATTCGCAAGCTGTGGATTTTCTGGAACAGTTAAAATTTGTTTATTATAGGCTTGGTCAAGTTGTTCACCAATGACTTCTATCAGACCTTTTTGCTTTAAAACTTCGGCATCCTCCACATGTATCGCTAATTCATTTTCAATCGTTTCTACATAATGGGTCAATTGATCTGCCTCTTTTGGAGGTAGCTGAGCACCATCTGGTCCATATACTTTATATCCATTATATTCAGGTGGATTATGACTAGCTGTCACAACAATCCCAGCGTAGGCATGTAATTCGCGAACAGCAAATGATAATTGAGGAGTTGGACGCAACTCATCGAATAAGTACGCTTTAATTCCTTCTGTCGCCAAAGTTTTGGCTGCTTCTAGTGAGAATTCAGGTGATTTATGACGGGAATCATAAGCAATGACTACACCACGCTTTACCGCTTCCTCACCAGCGTTCTTTATGTATTTAGCTAAGCCTTGGGTTGCTTTACGAACCGTATATACATTCATTCGATTCGTTCCAACGCCAATTTCACCTCTCATACCGCCTGTTCCAAATTCTAAATTTTTGTAAAAGGCCTCCTCGAGCTTTGCTTCATCCTGCTTTATAGCTTCTAATGAAATTCTTAATTCTTCATCCAAGTTCGGGAAACTTGCCCACTTTTCATAAGTAGATTTCCATTCCATCGACAAACAGCTCCTCTTAGCCCTCATATTATCTATGCATTATAAAATTATCATAATTTTCCTTACAATTAAAGTGAATACTCCAGTTTTCACAGACTTTTCACCTTCCTATAGTTAAGAAAATATTGATCATTCATTACTTCAAGAAAATTAGGAAATATCCTTCAAAAAGTCTATATATTTTACATATAAGCTTTGTACATACTATAATTTCTGAGAAGAAAGAAAATGTAGGAGAAGTGGAAAATGAATCATAAAAAGGATCATCGAGAAAACTTTTTGTTTATAGCATGGGCCGCTTCTATCGTTGCTATGTTTGGCAGCTTATTTTTTTCCGATGTAGTTATCTAATTTGGAAAAAGTCTAAGGAGGTTGGAGCTTCATGAAAAAAATGATTATTTTTTTAGTTGCTATTATCGCATTATTTGCAGCTATTTCATTTATAAACAATACTCAAAACAAGCAAAAAGCAGAAGCAAATCCCTATAATAAAAACAATTTAAAACAGTCTACCATCGATCAATTAAGCGATCCTAACTATCAAAATTTAATTTTACCAAAAGAATTAGCTGAAAATCTTAAAAATAAAGAAGATAAAACGGTTTATTTTTATAGTCCAGAATGTCAATTTTGTCAGAAAACAACTCCAATTGTTGCACCATTAGCTGAAGAAATGGGGATTGATCTTGTTCAATATAATTTATTGGAATTTGACCAAGGCTACGATGACTACGCTATTAAAAGCACCCCAACTATTGTTTACTTCAAAAACGGAGTTGAATCTAAGCGAATTGTAGGTCTTAAGGATAAAGAAGTATTTAAAAAATGGTTCGAAGATAATAATATTAATTAATACGAAAAGCGGAGCCGGCTCGTTCAGCTCGCGAAGAAAATAGGAAAAGACCCGAAAGGCGCTTTTTGCCTTACGAGGGCTTTTATCTTTTTCACAGTGAGCTAGCCGGTGAAGCTAGACAATACGAAAAACCGACGTAAATAAAAAGAGGACTACCTTTTCATTTACGCCGGTTCTTTTATTATTATATTAAATATTGATTCGAAGGCTGTGAATACATCATTTTTAACTTTTCATCATTTTCATGAGAAATATAGATAAAATGTTCATAATTAAAAGGAAAGAATATACCATATTGATTTAAGAGTGTATTATTATGTTCAAACGTTTTTTGTAATTCAAGCTGAGATGCAGCTGATTGCTTCTCTATTTTCTTCTCAAGTATGGACATCATTACTTGTAAACAAGTAATCACTTGAAAGGCTGACCTCAACGTGCCATTATAAGAGAAATCATCTTTATTAGACTGTAGCACACCTATTTCTTGAAAATGAAGAATTTCATCTTCTGTAAAAAATTTAGGAAATACAGAGTGATAGAACATAGAGATAAGGTTTTCAATTTCTTGCTCTTGTTCTACTGTTGAAGAAAACACAATCTTCACTTAAACCACCTTCTTCATCACATTATTTCAGTATCTATGTATACATGAGTACCAATAGAATATCATAATATTTGTTCAAATTGATTTGGCAATTTCAACCATTCTTTATAACAGCATTACATAACGAGAGTAGGAATTCATTTGATTCAATATACTAGAAAAGAAAATAATATTGTCTTTACCGTACCAAATCAATGGAATGCCCTATCTATTGATGATTTTTTCAAAGAGTATTGGCATGCACCTAAGAAATTCATTCATGAATGGAGGATGAGCAAAGAAGTAACTGTTAACAACGAAAAGGTACTTTGGTCTAGTAAACTTACTGAAGGAGATTTCTTCAGCATCCCTCTATTTTCCGACACTGAAGTTGAACCGGTGCCTGCAACTGATTTAGGTATCCAAATTTTGTACGAAGATGACTTTTTGTTGATTGCCAATAAACCTGCACATATGGATACTCACCCATCACATGCTAGCGACAACAAGACATTAATCAATGGAGTTTCGTATCACCTTAAACAGTCTAATCAGACTTGTATAATTAAACATATTCATCGACTAGATAAAGATACAACTGGCGCTGTTCTTTTTGCAAAAAATCGACTTGTAGGGGCACTGCTTGATAAAATGCTGGAAGAACGAAAGATTACTCGAACCTACTATGCATTAGTAGAAGGTATTGTAAAATCTGAAAAAGGAACCATTCAAGAAAAAATTGGGCGTGACCGCCACCATGCTACAAGAAGAAGAGTTTCTCCAACTGGGCAAACAGCAACGACACATTTTAAGGTCCTTCAACGTTATCATAAACAAAATATCACACTAGTAAGTTGTACATTAGATAGCGGGAGAACACATCAAATTCGTGTCCACTTTAGTCATATTCATCATCCTTTAGCTGGAGATACTTTGTATGGGGGAAAAAAAACTTTTCCGCGACAGGCACTTCATGCACTTCAAATTGAATTTATTCACCCCATTTTAGAAGAAAAAGTTGTCTGTAAAGCCCCATTTATAGATACGCCTCCCATTTTTTCTGATTTATGATAAGAAAATTAGAAAATTTTATACTTTCTTATCTTTCAAAAGATGCTTGGATAGATTCTTACTATCCAAGCGAGCCAACCAAGTAATAAAGAATATTTTCCTAACAAATCAAAATATAAAATTAAAATTACATAAAATACTTAATTTTATTAAGTTTTCTTAAAAATATTTTTGTTGAATAATATTTTTTATGTTAAGTTTTTGTAAATCTTTATTGAAATTGCTTCATGATTATTATTGTATTCGTTAAAATGATTTAGCGAATACTACAACACATAGTTAAGTACAGGAGGATAAAAATGGCTTTTCACCCTAAAAAAGATAAATTCACAGCTTTACTTTTTGAAATTGCACAAAATATTAAACAAAGCGCTGACTATTTCGCTGACTACAAATTAAAAAACTTAAGTGATTTAAAGATTTTTTCAGAGAAAATGAAAGAATTTGAACATAAAGGCGATTCAATGGTTCACATCATGACAAGAGAATTGAACAATGCTTTTATTACACCTATAGAACGAGAAGATATTCTTGAATTAACATTTAGGATGGATGATGTACTTGATGGTCTTGAACATTGTGCTGCATTATTCGAAATGTACTCCATTATCAACGCAGATGAATACATGGTGAAATTTGTTGAAGCAATTAAACAATGTGGAGCTGAAATTGAAATAGCTGTTGACACTCTTTCTACAAAAAAATTACCTCAAATCCGTGAAAATGCGATAAAAATTAAAGACTTAGAATCTCTTTGTGATGGTCTTCAACGTCAATCTATTAAAAACTTGTTCGCTGTTGAAAAAGATCCTATCCGCATTATTCAATATAAAGAAATTTATGAAACTCTAGAAGAAATTGCCGATTGCTGCCAAGCAGTGGCCAACACATTAGAAACCATCATCATGAAAAACGCGTGAGGAGTTTTCCTGAAAAATGAATACTTTATTCCTTTTAACAATAATAATTATTTTCTTTGCTCTAGCATTTGACTTTATTAATGGGTTTCATGACACAGCAAATTCCATTGCAACTTCGGTATCAACTAAAGCCTTGAAACCACGACAAGCCATTCTTTTAGCCACTGTCATGAACATTATTGGTGCTTTAACATTCACAGGTGTAGCAAAAACGATAACGAAGGATATTGTCGATCCGTTCCAGCTAGAAAATGGTTCATATGTCATTCTCGCTGCATTAATTGCAGCGATTGCCTGGAATTTAATCACTTGGTACTTCGGTATTCCAAGTAGTTCGTCTCATGCTCTAATTGGCTCGATTGCAGGAGCAGCAATCGCAGCGGCTGGTTTTGGTTCCTTAAAATGGGCTGGATTCTTAAAAATTATCGAAGGCTTACTCATTTCTCCAATCCTTGCATTCACGATTGGTTTTATTGTGTATAGTATTTTTAAAATCATTTTTAAAAATAATAATTTATCTAAAACAAACCGAAATTTCCGATATATACAAATTGCTACTGCTGCTCTTCAATCCTATACACATGGTACGAATGATGCACAAAAATCTATGGGGATTATTACAATGGCCCTTATTGCCAACGGCTACACAACTACCGATGATATTCAATTATGGGTTCAGCTTTCGTGTGCGGCAGCAATGGGCCTTGGAACATCCGTTGGTGGTTGGAAAATTATCAAGACTGTTGGTGGTAAAATAATGAAAATTCGTCCCGTTAATGGTGTTGCGGCAGATTTAACAGGAGCGTTTATCATTTTTGGTGCTACGCTTATTCACTTGCCTGTGAGTACAACACATGTTATATCCTCATCCATTCTTGGTGTAGGTTCTGCCCATCGTGTGAAAGGTGTTAAGTGGGGAACCGCAAAGAACATGATTGTTACATGGTGCATTACGTTACCTATTTCTGCAACCTTAGCAGGTCTTATTTATGTCATCATTAATTTCTTATTTTAAATGTGAAAGTCCTTCCAGATGTATGGAGGACTTTTTTCATTTCCGGTAAAACGAAAATTCGAGGAGATTTTACTTTACCCTTTTTCTCTTTAATTTTTTCCAAATAAAGATTATAATTCATTTACAAATATTTACAGTAGGAGGAATGAAATGCGTATTGGAATTCCAAAGGAAATAAAAAATAACGAAAATCGTGTAGCTATTACTCCAGCTGGTGTACTTACCTTAATGAATGCCGGGCATCAAGTATTTATAGAAAATGAAGCAGGCGTTAATAGTCATTTTACAAATGAAGACTATCAAAATGTAGGAGCTGTCATTGTAGAAGATCCAGCTAGCATTTGGTCAAACTCAGAATTAATTATGAAGGTGAAAGAACCTATTGCTTCAGAATATACGTATTTCCGTCCAGGCTTAATTTTATTTACTTATCTACATCTAGCTGCTGATCCAGCCTTAACTAGGGCCTTAAAAGATAGTAGTGTAATTGCTATTGCCTATGAAACAGTTTCCCTTGATCATTCCTTACCGCTGTTAACACCTATGAGCGAAATAGCTGGAAGAATGGCCACACAAATTGGTGCTCAATTTCTTGAGAAGACCAAAGGTGGCAAAGGAATTCTTTTAGGTGGTGTACCTGGTGTCAAACGTGGAAAAGTAACAATTATCGGAGCAGGCATGGTTGGTACAAATGCAGCGAAGATTGCTATTGGTCTAGGTGCTGATGTCACAATCCTCGATCTAAGCTCAAGTAGACTACGCCAAATTGAAGATATATTTGGTAATCAGCTTACTACATTAATCTCCAATCCTTATAACATCAGTGAAACGGTAAAAGAAGCGGATTTAGTAATCGGAGCTGTCTTGATTCCCGGAGCAAAAGCGCCAAAACTCGTTACAGAAGCGATGGTACAGTCGATGTCACAAGGCTCCGTAATCATTGATGTCGCTATTGACCAAGGTGGCATTTTCGAAACGATCGATCATATAACAACTCACGACAACCCAACTTATATAAAACATGGTGTTATTCATTATGCCGTTGCAAATATGCCAGGTGCTGTACCACAAACCTCAACAATCGCCTTAACAAATGCGACTGTCCCCTATGCCTTACAAATTGCAAATAAAGGGATTGTACGAGCAAGTCTCGAAAATAACGCACTCGCTCAAGGTATAAATGTAGCAAATGGAGAAATTACCTGTGCTGCCGTTGCTCATGACCTTGGATATAAGTATGTAAGTGCTGAAAAAGCTTTAGCCCTTAATTAAGTGGGCTTAAAATAACTACTTTATTCAATTTTGTCCTTCATTGGCGTTTTAAGGACCTTCCGGTGGCTTTCTAATTAGACATAACTAACAGTTGGGTGCAGTTCACCGCTTTGTCCTTCATCGATAGTAGGTCACCTATCTCGGGTATTTATTCACCCTGAACAAAAAGCACTCTCTCTTTAAAAGAATTTAAATGAGAAATCAAAACTAAAGTAGAATAACCGTTGATTCTATAACAAAAATAAAGGTAAAGGCATGAATTCATTCCTAAAGCATCATGTGATTTACCTTTTTTGCACTCCTTATCGGAGCCCGATAAAACGTGACATCTCCTCTTATTTACTATGAATTGATCCCTTTTGTCTTATTCGTACATGCTTTCATTGCCTGTAAAATGGCATCTCTAAATTTGTTTTCTTCCAATGCGGCCACAGCTTGAATCGTCGATCCACCTGGCGTACAAACGTCATCTTTCAAAGCAGCTGGATGTTTACCAGTATCCAGTACCATTTTAGCTGCACCTAACACTGATTGAGCAGCCATTCGGTATGCCTGTTCACGTGAAATTCCATCACGGACGCCTCCATCAGCTAAAGCCTCAATAAACAGATAGGCATAAGCAGGCGACGAACCACTAATCGCTGGCACTGCATCCATTAACTCTTCCATAATCACCTCTGTTTTGCCAAAACTATTTAGCAATTGCCTTACATCTTCTACATCTGTTTCAGTCATCGCACGATTTACACTCATCGCTGTCATGCCTTCCCCAACTAATGCTGGTGTATTAGGCATCGTCCTAACGACTTTTACATTCCTACCTATTCCTGTTTCAATCTGCATTATTGTAACTCCAGCAGCCATTGTTATTATCACTACTTTTTCTTTTAGATGACTCTTTATTTCTTCCAACACTTGGTTATGAATAGCTGGTTGCACGGCCAAAAAAAGAAAATCAGCAAACTCTGCAATTTCTTGATTATGTAAACTTCCTTTAATATGGTATTTCTGTTCAACTTTTGTCAGTGTTGCAGCACTTGATGTACTAACTTTCAAGGTTTCTGGTTGCACAACTCCCGCTTTTAACATTCCTTCCATAATTGCCTGACCCATTTTACCGCATCCAATAAAACCAATATTTTTGATCATCTATGTCAGATCCCTTCTTCTCTTATACAAAAAATTATATCAATAAAATGATAGATAGAGAAAATACTTGCTTTTAAAAATCACTACTTATTGACCATACTAGAGAATGTCGATGCCCCCTTTAGGTATCACTTTTCATATACTTTTGCAACTAAGTTATCATTTCTAACAGTGTAAAATAAAGTAACTATACTTTTTTAGGAGTGTCTATAATGGAACCATTATCGTCTACCTTTTTTCAAAAAACAACATTAGAACTAGCAAAAAGCTTACTTGGCTGCCTCCTTATAAATGAAACTCCTGAGGGAATCACTTCAGGTTATATTGTTGAGACCGAAGCCTATATGGGACCTGAAGATCGGGCAGCACATAGCTATGGAAATCGACGAACAAAACGAACGGAGATTATGTTTGGCGAAGCCGGATTCGTTTATACATATAAGATGCACACTCATACATTGGTGAATGTCGTAAGTGGTCCATTTGAAAAACCTGAAGCTATTTTAATTCGAGCCATTCAACCATATAGTGGGCTTGACTTAATGCAAAAAAGAAGAAGCATGAACAATCTTCAAAATCTTACAGATGGACCAGGTAAATTAACAAAGGCGCTTGGTATTACCATGAATGATTACGGGCATTCATTTTCAGAATCTCCTCTATACATTGCAGCAGGAAAAATTCCCGACGATATTTCCAGCGGACCGCGTATTGGCATTAATAATACAGGTGAAGCAAAAGACTATCCTTGGCGCTTTTGGGTGACTGGAAACTCTTATGTATCACATCAAAGAAAAACAGGTGCCTCAAAATAATACAACGGGTTCTCTTTTGAGGTGCGATTAGTAAAAAATCACTACAAATAGCAGAAATATTCATAACCAATATAGCAGAACAATTTGAACTCAAATTCGTCTCTGCTATCTTTTTATTTGTTTTAATCAATGTATCATTCGGACAGCTTCCGTTTCCTCTTTTTGGGTGATTGAGAGCACTCGTCTCGCCCCTTTTTCTGACCAACTTCTGCTTTTTGGTCACTGAGAGCTCCCGTCTCGCCCCTTTTTCTGACCAAATTCTGCTTTTTGGTCACTGAGAGCACTCGTCTCGCCCCTTTTTCTGACCAATTTCTGTTTTTTGGTCACTGAGAGCACTCGTCTTGCCCCTTTTTC